>ENA-OQAB01001221-OQAB01001221.1-human-gut-metagenome-genome-assembly--contig:-NODE-1221-length-12356-cov-2.392019_pt1 | contig 12356 bp, 17 predicted proteins | sample MGYA00242490_ERZ504517 | MGnify/ENA primary metagenome ERZ504517 (study PRJEB26092, sample SAMD00036298) | human gut metagenome | host: Homo sapiens | study: EMG produced TPA metagenomics assembly of...
AAGCAGAGACCATTGCTTCTACAGTTCCTTCTCCTCCATCTGCTACAGGCCTGACGACGACTTCCGCCTTTGGTAAAACTTCAAGTATGCCTTCCCTAACGGCATTCCCTGCTTCCATCGATGTCATACTGCCTTTAAAAGAATCCATTGCTACTACAATTTTCATCTGCAGCAGTCCTTTCTTACACTTTATTTTTCTGCTCACCATTCAGCCAGGAATAAAGATTGTCAAATACAATTTCTGCTCTTAATTTCATAGATTCTACCGAGGCAAATGCAATATGTGGAGTTACAATAATATTAGGGCAGTGAAGTAATGGATGCTCCAAATCCAACGGAGGTTCTGTCTCAAACACATCGCTTGCCGCGCCGGCAATTGTACCATTCCTTAACGCCTCCGACAGATCTGCTGAATTCACTACTGCTCCTCTGGCAGTGATTTATTAAAATTGCACTTTTTTTTTCATTAACGTCAGTTCCTTTTTTTCCCAATAAGATTCTTGGTATCTTCTGTTAAAGGGCAATGTAGTGAAACAATATCAGAACGCTTCAATAAATCCTCTATTGTAACCTGTTCGTCAAATATATTTGTATCTACCGCTTTTCTTCTGCTCGATACAATCACATGACACCCAAATGCTTTACACAAAGATGCCACGCCGCTTCCTATGGCTCCTGCACCTACAATTCCTACCGTTTTGCCCCTAAGAAGATTTCCGATAAGGCCTTCCTTTGTTCCTCCTTCACGGCATCTTATTTCTGTTTGCTTTACCTTTCGAAGAAGCTGTATCATAAAGCTGATGCAAAGCTCTGCAACGGCCTGTGTTGCATAACCCGAAGCATTACTCACTGCAATATCTCTGCTTCTTGCTTCTTCCATGCCAATATGATCAACTCCGGTAAAGGCTACATCAATAAATTTCAGTTTTTACATGCCTGTATTACCTCTCCTTTCAAAGGCATATTAGCCAATATAATAACATCCGCATCCTTACCTCTTTCTTTTTGTACAGATACATCCGTACATTTTTCATAAACAGTAAATGTATGGCCCATTTTTTCCAGTTTTGCTGCCTGTTCATCCAGAAATGCTTTGTCCACTCCCAGACCTTCCATTAATACTATATTCATATCTTATCCTTCCTTATTGAATAATACTTGTAATCCCTTCCGGAATAAATGTTATAGTTCCATTGTTAAAACCCAATATCCTGTCTGCCTTTGCCAATGCATCTTTAAAATCGAATGCTGGTACTATATGCAGATTCTTTACCATTTTTTCAGGACATTTACTGATAAGAATCACTGCATGCTGTGATAAAATTCTGGCCATTATCTGGGCTTGCCATTGATCCGCCTGCGTCCTATGCCTCGGCACCTTTAATATTTTATCCAATACATCCTGAGCAGACTGTGCATGACTAAATATCTTATAAAATGCATCCCCGCCGCAGCCATCATCACAGGCTGCAGCCATTATAATTACGCCCCCTGTTTTGACAGTTTTTTCAGCAGCTGCCATCCCTTTCACAGTCTGATATATGTTTTGATCCATAGGATATCCATTATTTGATGCAACCACAATATCTGCCGGGATCCGTCCGGCTTTACACAGACTTTCCAAAAACATGACCCCTTCCTTATGGGCAAGCTCCACATCTCCGGCAAACGCGCCAATAACTTTATGTGCGGAATTAATTACTACATTTAGTATATAGGCCAGCCTTGCTTTATGGGCCGCATAAATCATATCTCTGTGTATCAGATTATCTTTTATCTGACCATATCTGGAGTTAGGATCTTCGATAAACTCCGCGCAATGATTTGCATATATCGTATCCCGCCTAGAAATACCCGGCAAAACGCTTTTTCTGCCGCCTGAATAACCGGCAAAGAAATGCGGTTCAATAAACCCTTCCGCTATCAGCAAATCGGCCTCTGCAGCCAGCCTGTTTATCCAAAGTTCTCCTCCCGAGGGCAATTTACCCAAGTATTTCATATCTGTGGAATCACAGTCATGAATGATTATTTTTTCTTTTTTGACAAGCTCTTCTCCGAATTTGTCATACAGCTCTTCTTTTCTGGTACTTCTGTGACAGCCTGTCGCAATAAGAATAGTGATATCCACCCTTGGATTTGTCTTACGAATCTCTCTCAGCATATCTGGTATAATTAACTTGCTGGGAACAGGACGCGTATGGTCGCTTGCAATAATAACTACCTTGCTCTTGCCTTTTGCCAATTCACAAAGAGGCGCTGTCCCTATCGGATTCTGCATCGCATCCGATATAAGTTCATGTTCTCCCTTTCCTGCAGAAAATGTGTCCAGTTTACTGTTTATAACGCCAACGACTCTTTTATCTTCAACGTTTGCCTCCAAGGTTTCCTTACCATAAGGTATTTGGATTCTCATAATATTCCCGCCTTTATTATATGGATTCTGATAGGCATAACTTATTTTGGCCATACTCCTGCATTATCCAGCCTTCTCTTAGCCTCCGCGTATATCTCTTCTGATAGGGGCCCTTTCTGAGCCGCCCTGATATTAGCTTTCAAATGCTTTATATTTCCTGTACCAACAATTACTGTCCCAATAGCCTGATGACTAATTGCAAAACGGATTAAAAAATCAGCTGCACTTTCTCCGCTGTCACATAATTCATCCAGCTTTGACTTTTTAAAAATGTTCATCATAATAATCAAAATATTTCTTCACTGCCCCCCTGCAGATTATTCCTATATTCTTTTCTTTTGCCTGCGTTATAATATTTTCATTCGTCCTAATCAACGCTCCATAAATCAATTGAATTTACCTCGAATTTATCCCATTGAAGCATTTCTTTACAAGCCTGATATCCAAAGAGGGCCGGATACATTGGCTGATCAGGAGAACCATTTCTGCAGCTGAATGCAATATGACGTACCTTGCCGCTTTTTTTGATACTTTCAGCTGCAGCTATCACTTCATCCTGTGCTCCTCCTGAAAGATAATCGGGCATAATTCCATGTAACTGCCATATGTCAATATATTCTGTCTGCAAAAGTTCAAGACTGCGGTCAATATTCTTATATAGCTGATCAGCCGTCCAAATATGATCCGGCCCAAGACTGAATTTTCCATGAGAACCTACATTACAGCCACATTTGGTAGCAAGAATATATTCATCTCTCCGCCGTCCTATCGCTTTGCCCACATACTCTTCTGCAATACCGTAACAGGGTGAAGAATCTACAAAATTAATGCCGCCGTCCAATGCTTCATTTAAAAGCTTCTCCGCTTCTTCATACCTCAACCTGCCTATTTCCATACTTCCAAATCCAAGCACTGAAACCTGCAAACCGGTATTTCCTAATTCTCTTTTAATCATATGTATCCCCCCTGTTTTCGGATTAGTCTTTCTTCCGTTACGTGACTGGACAGTTTCCGTCATTTTGGCATATTTACTTTTTCCCCACGCTTCTAAATCCAAAAGTCCCAATCCCATACCATACCCCGCCTCTGAACCGCAAATGTTCAGCATAAAGGCAAGCCATTTTCCATCAGGGCTCACGTTGGAATTTGTTGCTCTCCATGGCTTTTTCCACAGCATCCTTGTCATTCTTGTTCTTTCCATGGAACCATCAAGCTTCAGCTTCCATAAATCAATTGTATTTGATAAAGCGCCTCCATCACAGGAGGATTCCAAACATATATACTCTTCATCCGGAAATATCCCTTCACATTCATTATGAATATGCGATTCTGAAATATACAGTTTTACCTCACCCGTCTTAATATTGACCCCTTTTACAGTACAGAAATAATCTGCTTTATCGACCTCGGGCGGATTGTAATATTCAGCCATTATAACTTCCGAATCTTCCAACCGGAAATCCTGCGGTTCCGGATCATATCCGTGTGAGCGGTATATAACTTTATCTTCCCCTAATTCAGGGCCGTTTTCTCCATAATTTATTTCTGTAACATGCACTTCAAAATTCTTCAGGGCTGCCAATAGATGGATCATGGTTTCCATTCATTGAATATGTGATTCGATTTGCAATCCTTGACACTCCGCAGCCTTCAAATATTCTTCTTCCCAGCGGTTTGGGCGGATATTTCGCATCCTTGTCCATAATCCACAACTCAGATTCCACACGTCTGCTTATATATCGATCTTTAAATTACTTTGGGACCAATTAAAATATAATCGCCATTAGGCAGGAAAAGTACACGCAAGAAAGAATGGTGTGTTCCAAGATCTTTGGTTAAATTTCTTACTTCCCTGGTTTCTATATTAATTTCACAAACATCTCCATAATTTACTTTCAATAAAAGCGATCCGTTTTCCATCAGGAGACCAATATGGCCTTTCACCATATGGAAGTAGTTTATAGTGAAATTCAGGCGGATCATTCAAAGGGAATTCCTCCTGCGCCATTATATTTTTTTTAGCCGGTTCGTAGTTCATATTCATACCTCCTCCGTTTTCTTATGTAAAAGGTTCTAATATAGTTACTGTTTCCTGTGTTGAATAATAGGCCTTCGCATGAATCCTTCCCATTTTATGATTTCCTTTTATTTTTACCTTTTTTATTTCTCCAGGTAACAAGTCAAAATAATTATCGCTGAATTCCCAGCCGAAATAATCGCCTTTCTCTTCCGCCTGAAGAACTATATTTCTCGCAAAAGAATCTGTCTCAATAACAAGCATTTCATTCTCCCAAGACAGGCTTAGTTTGCAGTCTGGAAACTCCATATGCCTTTCTATATCCGCAAAATCAATAATTTCTGTCAGGATATTTCCTCCTTCATCCACTGCCACAGCGTATAAAATACTCTCATTCATCGGAAATTGCTGAAACTGGTTTAAATCCATAATAAAAAGCGACTGATCCGGCATCACAGAAAAAGAAGTCTTTGTAAAAGCTATGGGATAATTTTTCTTTATGTTAAATAACTTAATAAAAACATTTCCCCTAATTTCTTTTATAGTGTCATTCACAGCCCACAATCCGATATAGTCATCTATCGAAAAAAACAGTTGAAAAGGCTGATATGCCCGTTTTAATGCGAAATATGGAAGTGAGGGTTCCATATAGTAATCCAGAAGACCTGAATAAATATGCGGTGCGCTGGTATTTATTTTCCACCAAAGATGCCCTTTACACCTTCTTATATTATCTTTTCTTTCCTCATACTTTCTTCCCCTGCGATATCTCCCTACACATTTTGTCATATATCTACCCACAGAACCCTGAAATCTGTAAATCATAGATTCTGGATCATTACCATCATAAAACTGCTCAACTTCTGAAATCTTTTTCCAACTGTCGGCTGAAGTAAAAGGACGCCATGTTTCTGGCCATGGGAATATATTTCCTTTTATCATTTGTCCTGTATAGAATGGGGGCCAAAGCTTTTCCTTTCCCACCATTCTTTCCATAGAATGATAGGCCGGAGGAAATGATCTCATATTTTCTGTTAGAAAAACAGGATATTCCCCTCCGGGAACAAACCAGGTACTTGTATAGCTATGGGTATCGCCTTCTAACGGATCATTTGCATAAGAACCGCCGCTTGGTGAGGAAAGATGATAATATCGCTGAGGATCCCATTTTTTACAAATTTGGCGATAATCTTCTTCATATATACCGTACCCGATGCATTCCCGCCCAGGATTTGAAAAATCTCTGCACATTATACTTTCATTACTTCCGCACCAAAGGAGTACGGAGGGATGGTGCCGAAGTCTCCTTACCTGATATTCTGCCTCTTTTCTGCACAACTCCCTGAAGCGGGCTTCCTCCGGATACATGGAATAATCATGAAAAAAGTCCTGCCACAGTAATATTCCAGCTTCATCGCACATATCATAAAAGCTGTCCGGAAGCCTGTCTCCTCCTCCCCAAATCCGAAGGCAATTCATATTCCCTTCTACAGCCATTTTTACTATTTTTTCAGCACGTTCTTTCTGATAACAGCCGGTTTTGTTATCAAGAGGCGCCATATTTGCTCCCCATAATTTTAAAGGCAGACCATTTATAACAAAATCCATATCTCCTTTTTTTTCCAGACAACGAAAACCTATCTTTTTCCGTACTTCATCTATCATGCCTTCCCCTGACTTTAACTGTGGCCGCTCAAAATTTTTGTCAAAATTTCTCAAAATACTTGTCAAAAAAATTCGGGAAATATTTCCAGGAAACCGGAACGTAATTTTTTTTGATCAAATTATCTGAGAAAAATAGGGATTTTAGGGGACGCTGAATGAACGGCGGGGTCTATCAAAGGGTTAGAAGTCCGGGAGGGGGATGGCGTATACATTACATACGCCGATGGTGCTGATACAAGTATCAAAAAAATTAGGTGACCATGTTGATCCAGGAACCTTAATTTCCCAAACTTCTGTATCATTTAATCAGGAATGGAATCAAGGTCATGCATATTCTGGTAAAACTGAAGTTCCGTGTTCAAAAGCTACAATCACATGTAACGGATTTAATAACCATAATGGAAGCTTAACCGTATACGATTCTTCAGGGACTGTGCTGGAAACAATATCAATAGTAAGCGGTACCTATACCATTAACAAAGACGATATTTGTAGGTGGAATATAGGGTATAACTTTCCGCAAGGATATGCAAGTATTGGTGCGAGCTTTACTGTATCATTGTATAAATAAAGCCCACTTTAGGCGGCTGCCCCGGTGTTATCCTATACGAACCTGAAAACGTTGGTATGTTTTGTATAACACGATCATGATATAAAAAATCCGCTAGTATACTAAAAATACCTGCTTGGGATAATTCAGGGATGCTGTACCAGTCATTTCTCCATTACCAGTCCTATGATGGCCAGAATCCTCAACCCACCCATAACCGCTAACTGTTACTGACCCGCTCACTCTGCTGGCATTTACTGTCAGCACCCCTGTATCTGCGTTGTAACTGCCAGATACATAGCCGATTATGTTTGTACCCAAAGCAAAGGTCTTATATCCATCATAAGATGATAAATCAAAAGTCTGCGCTGCGGTCACTGTCCCCAATAAAACAATGGTGCTACCCAATTTTTTTGGAGACTGCATCGGCACCATCCTGGTAGGTGATATACACCCCATCCCCTTCCCGGACCTCAAGCCCCGTAATTGCTCCACTGTCATTGAGTGCGGTTAAATCCCTATTTTCCTCATCATTTATATTCAAAAAGAAAAAAGGCATTTAACATGCTTGTTAAACGCCTTTTTTCTGTCATTTCCTCTTTCGGTTCCCGTGCTCTTCAATGATTAAATTAGCCCCTGTCTTTTTCTCTTTGTTCGGGACATACTCAATCAAATCAGTGATATCACATTCAAGGGCTTCACATATTCGATCCAAATGCTCCACATTTAGCCGTTCTACAACCTCGTTATAAATATCCGATATTGTAGTAGGCCGAATACCAGTTATCTGAGCCAAATATGCTTGAGTCCATCTACGTTCACCTAAGAGTTTTGATAAATGAATCCTTATCATACTATTATGCCCCATGTGACATTCTATCATTTTATGGGATATAATAACGTATTTTGTTATTTTATAACATTTTATCAAAAATTTTTTATGACAAGTTCCTTATACTTTTCCACTTTAAACTTATTTATAAGGCTGTTTGAGCGTTCTATCTCTATTATTCTGTAACATTTATATAAATCTCTAATATATTCACAGTCATTATAAGAAAGAATAAACCTTCCTTTAATTTCAGATAATACCTGATGCAATCGCAAATGATCATCTTGACTAAACTCACATGTATAATTCTTTTCAGATCCATAGTATGGTGGATCTGCATAAAATAATGCGCCAGTTCTATCATATAGTTTAACAAGTCTTTCAAAATCAATATTTTCAATTATAGTTTTCTTTAATCTAAGTGAAACCTGTGATAAATATTCACTTGCTTTTATTAAATCTTTAGCTAATAAACCAAATGTCCTGCAATTTGCACCATAACTATTTTTAATTATAAAAAAGTAGTCTGCAGCTCTCTGAATATCCGTTTCTCCACGATAGCCCATCCTTTCTCTTTTTTCATAAAATTGCTCACGGCTTGTTAAACTCCATTCAATTTCCTTTTGCAGCGCTTCTGGATGATACTTTACGCATCTATACAGATTTATTAAGTTATCATTAACATCATTAAATACTTCTACTGGAGCATGGGATTCCTTTGCAAATAAAACCCAACCTGCACCACCAAAAACCTCAATATATCGTTCAATTTCAGATGATTGCGGAAATTCTTCCAATATAGTTTTTCTGAGTAATCTTTTACCACCAATCCAGGTTATAAAACTATCCATTTTTTTCTCCTTACATATTCATTTTGGGCATAATAGTAAGGATTTTTTGTATGACAAAAAATGCCTGATACAAACCAGGCTTCTAAATTACCTACTATTTGTATCTTTTAAGCACAACACATATATTTTTTATGAGAATTTCTCACATTGTCCCGTGCAACAGAACAATAAATCATAGTCGTATCTAGTTTCTCATGCCCTAGATACTCCTTTACTTCTTCAATTGGCATTCCTGCCCGTAATAAATCTGTGGCAGAAGTTCTCCTAAACCGATGGGGATGCACATTGGCCACTCCCGTTCTTATGCCAATCTTGCGGAGTACTTCTTCCAATCCGCTAACACTCAGCCTCTGATAGGGTTTTCGAATACTGACGAACAAGGCCTCATTATCGTCTTTTCTATTCTCCAGGTATTCTTTTAAATGCACAAAAGACCTGGCATTTAAATATACCTCCCGTTCTTTTTTTTCCTTTTCCGAAAAACCACAATATCCCGGCCAATAAAGTTAATATCTTCTCTGTTTAGTCCTGTTAGCTCAGATGCCCTTATCGCTGTACTATAAAGTAGTTCTACGATAGCTAAATCCCTTTCTGTTTGGCAGCCATTCCGGATCTGCTCCATTTCTTCTCCCGTAAATGGCTTCTTTATTTTCTGCTCACTTTTAATAGGTTCCAGCCCTATTGCCGGATTTATAGCAATATACTTTTTCTTCTGAAGCCATCCAAAAAGGCTGCAGAAACCAGCCGAATATGGTCTAAATAGGCATTTGATACCCGTCTGAGCTTCTTATAAGTAATAAGGTAACAAAAAAGGGTCTTCGTCCGTGATATCCTGGATATTTTTGTTTAAATAGGATAAAAGGATTTTCAAGTGAATCCGGTATTGCTCTAATGTTCTTTCTGACTTTCCTTCTGTACCCTTCCGTGCCAGAAATAGATTCAGCCAGTACACCCAACTTCCGTTTACCTCGGAAACTGCTGTGGATATTCGTTCCACTTGATAATCATGCATCTTAATGTATAGCGTTGTCTTTAAAGCTGTCATTTGTTCTTTTGACAATTCTCCAGCCATACCATTAAGAATGTCATTAATAAGTAATTCTTTCATTTATACTACCCTCCTGTTGTATAATGAGATTATTATACAACAGGAGGGGAAACGTTCTATGCAGTTCTTAAAATTTCTTCCTTCTCCGCTTCTGTAATGTAGCCTTCTAATACGGCATTCGTAAGGTATGTTTCATCATTTGTTTTTTTGTAAATTCTCTTCAATGCTGCGATCATCTTAATTCCCTCCATCCATTAAATCTTTCATAAGCAACGTATCCGCCACCTCTTCATTTGCCGCCATACGTGCCTTCAGATGCCTTATTTCCGCTTCCAACTCACTTTCCTGTAAGAGAATGACTTCCACTACATCCACCTTATTTCCATTTTCCAAGGTAGTTCCACCTATCTGTTTACTAATACAGGAAAAAATATCATAAAGGTTTATGTGTTGCTGTCACATTTCCTGCGCTGTTCAACTGCTGAATCTCTTCCAGCCCGTCCTGTCCAATCCGGAACTTGCTTTTCCAAAATCCGCTGTATTCCCTCCGACAAAAAGAAATAACAAGGGCGGTATTTCGATATCCAATAGAATCAATTTCCAGCTCCGTACTTCCAAATTTTATCTTTGTCTTTCATTTTTTCGTTCTCCTTTTTTTCTTTTAATGATTGTTTATAGTTACTTAGATAAATAGGGATTTAGATAGCTGCAGCTTTGAACGACGGGAGGATGGTGCTTACATTACTTACACCCCTCCAGGAGGTGCTGATCCAGTAGTAAAAAAAACTTGGGTAGTAATATACAAGGGAAGGTCATTTCTTCCAATGCGGGAAATACAGTTAACAGTACTCTGAACAGATCTTTTACTTTTACCTGCAGCGAAGCTGGATTTTATTTAATTATTGCATCTATAGGTGGTAGAACGTCTTCAGCAAGGGGGACGATTTCTATTAAGGGAGTAACACCTAAAGTAATTTGCAATTATACTACCAATAGTGCTACAGCAATATTTTCTACGTCCTATGCGGCATACTTTGAAGTCAAGCATGAAACAACAATAACCGTATCTGCATACTCGGACAACGGGAATTGGGAAGCAGATTGTGGGGCAGCAACAAGTGTTTATATGTTTCAATTTACTTAAAGCTCGCATTAATCTTTGGTAAATTTATAATTTGTAAACTATCATGGACACTGGTGCAGTTACTCCATCCTCCTTGCTTTCACCAGTAACTGTAATAGTAGTTCCTGTATTTAGCATACCTTCATAAACATCGGACGTTATAGACCAAAGCCATCCTCCATTATTCGCTAAAGTGTGATCAATTTTTGGTTACTTCACTACCAGAAACAGTAACATATACATTTCCAGAACGAAGTCCACCACGGCTTGCTACAATAATGTAAGTTCCAGTTTTTGTTATTGTCACTTTGATTCCTGATAGTCCAGATTTACACGTTATTAATTCAGGAGACTTAATGGGACCCATACTGCATCCGCACCTGCCTTATACTCTGGAACGCCATTATTCAGCCGGAATTGATACCCTCCTAAATCCTATTTATCTCATCAATTTCCAGTCCATGCTGCCTTACAATCCTAGCATCGGCAACTGAACCGGCTGCTGTTGTGGTATCATTGTTTGCAACCGCACAGCTGGCAGCTGCTCCGTTCGGAATTGTCGGTTTATCTGTAAGGTCGTTATATTTTCCGGACCAAGCTACCGTTTTTAAATCGGTATACCAGCGGGACAGCATCCCCAGAATGGTTTTTCATGGCCTGCCCACTCTGTATATTAGACCGGGTACCCGCCACTGTGAATTCCGTACTCAGTTCTCCCATGGGTTTGTTTTCCACATTTTCCAGCCCCAGGTCTGCTGGTTTTATTCCATGGGGATTTTTTGCCATCATGTGGTCTGTTATCATTTTTTTCACATGCAACACATTGTTGATTATTGGTTCAAACACCGCGTTAAAAATATTTGCATGCCCCGGATCGGTTGTTTCCAGTTTCCTGATATCTTCTGTGAATTCCGGATTTTCCGGTACCTCAAAGTTTGCCAATTCTTTTCACCTCCTAAAACTGGTCATCTAATTCGAAAACCATTTCCATATCTTCATCCTTATATTTTGTTCGGAAAGTCTTAAGCCCCACATAATCCCCGTCCGTATCATATAAGGCGATCTCACTGATTGCATTCCCCACCAGTTCCTCTTTTCCCAGGGTACAGGTATAACGATAGGAAGTGCTTGTTATCTCTGTATAGCCATCAATTGCCTTCCGCAGGATCTCATTCCGCAGAGTTTCCCCCGGGGCCAGGACCGTCCCGGAGCTGTCCACCCCTCCATCCCCAAAAGCCATCCCTACAATGGCAGGAAGCGGCTGGATCCCCGCCCTGGCCTTTACCATCTTTTCCCGGGCTTTTAATGTAATTACACTGTTTGCCATGTTATATTGCCTCCGTTATCTTGTATGCATCTATTGTCTGCTCCCCGTTTAACAGGTAGCTCCCGTCCAGAAACCATAGGTTATGGGATACGGTGATAGTTCCTTCTTCCAGCCGTTCCGGGATGAGGAAACCGGTTCGGTGTTTGTCCGGCAGGGTAAACTTACCAACTCTGCAGTTTAAGTAACCGTCCCCCATCCAGCAGCCAGGAACCATCCAGCAGCCGGATACCGGTCCAGAACGGAAGGATAAACCGGCAGTTCACCCTGGCAAGCAGCAGTGTTTCCATGATCTGGATCCCGGTCGTATAATGAAAATAAAATGCGGAAATGTACTGGCTTGCTTCGTTTCCATCACTGCCTGCTTGATGCTCTGGAAATCGATGTATTCCTCTTCATCAATGTCTTTCTGGAAAACCACATTTATTTCCGCCCAGCGTTCCGGATCTACTTTCCAGAGTGGATCAATATAAGCGTAATTATATCCCACGCTCTCCAGAGCCAGCAGGATTCCTTTTTCGCTCCCGGCCAGC
>ENA-OQAB01001222-OQAB01001222.1-human-gut-metagenome-genome-assembly--contig:-NODE-1222-length-12353-cov-3.640684_pt1 | contig 12353 bp, 14 predicted proteins | sample MGYA00242490_ERZ504517 | MGnify/ENA primary metagenome ERZ504517 (study PRJEB26092, sample SAMD00036298) | human gut metagenome | host: Homo sapiens | study: EMG produced TPA metagenomics assembly of...
GCCAAGCCCGGAAGGGATAAACGCTGAAGGCATCTAAGCGTGAAGCCCCCCTTAAGATGAGATATCCCATTCGAAAGAAGTAAACCCCCTTGAAGACGACGAGGTAGATAGGGCAGAGGTGGAAGTGCAGTGATGCATGGAGCTGACTGTTACTAATCGGGTGAGGGCTTGACCAAGAATCGCAGGAAGAATGAATCTCAAGGAAATGTCAACATGTATGTAGTTTTGAAGGTGCAAAAACCTTTATTCCTCCTTAGCTCAGTCGGTAGAGCATGCGGCTGTTAACCGCAGTGTCGTTGGTTCGAGTCCAACAGGGGGAGTTTTGGCTCCATGGTCAAGCGGTTAAGACACCGCCCTTTCACGGCGGTAACAGGGGTTCAAATCCCCTTGGAGTCATTTAAATAATGGAAATGTGATTTTTGAGGCTTGATTCTGTTACAACATGCCGATGTGGCTCAATTGGCAGAGCAGCTGATTTGTAATCAGCAGGTTATCGGTTCGAGTCCGATCATCGGCTTTTTGGACCTTTAGCTCAGTTGGTTAGAGCAACCGGCTCATAACCGGTCGGTCCTGGGTTCGAGTCCCCGAAGGTCCATTTTTGTTTTTTTGGCCCAGTGGCTCAGTTGGTTAGAGCGCCGCCCTGTCACGGCGGAGGTCGAGAGTTCGAGTCTCTTCTGGGTCGTTATATGGGGTCTTAGCTCAGCTGGGAGAGCATCTGCCTTACAAGCAGAGGGTCATAGGTTCGAGCCCTATAGGCCCCATATCTTTTTTTATATAACATGCCGCAGTGGCGGAACTGGCAGACGCCCGGGACTTAAAATCCCGTGGGTAGTGATACCCGTACCGGTTCGATTCCGGTCTGCGGCATTGATGAAAAGTGGGAGAAACGTTGAATTTACAGCGTTTCTCTTATTTTTTTCATTATTTTACTTTGAACACCCTTGAACACTTTTTTGGAAAGCCCCAGATTTTTAAAGGCTAACGTTGGATTTTCGTCTTTGTGGACATTTCTTAAGTAATGGATTGTGGTTTCCACCTTACTATGTCCCATAAGGTGGCTGATCGCTGTAAGGTTTTTTCCGTCATAGGCAGTAGAAGCATTGTAAAATCGAATCTTATGGCTTGAATAATAAGGAACCCCTGCTTCACGACAATATTTTTTTAGTCTTCTGTTGAAGCTGTCTGTTGTCATAAGAGAGCCATTAGGTTCAAAGATATAGATACCGTTTGGATTGATTTCCTTTGCCTTTTTAAGAATGCTTAATGCTTCATCAGTAAGGTATTGTTTACGAAATCCTTTTGAGGTGTTTCCTTTCATTTGTTTAGCTACAGTTACCTGGCGTTTGGAAAGGGTTAAATCGTCATTCAGGATTCTTGCACATGTTACTTGTCTGTGCAGATATACAGATCTGTTTTTGTAATCAATATCTTGCCACTGTATCGCCTTTGTTTCTCCTACACGGATAAACAGATAAAAAGATAATTGTATGGCTAAGGAGTAAGGCTCATAAATGCCTTGCAGATAAGACAGCAATTTCTGAGTTTCCTCGTAAGAAAAAACATTGTCGCTTTGATTTTCTACAGGCTTGTAAGTAAATTGCTTGAAATTCACATCTGATACAGGATTGTGTTCAATAATTTCCTCTTCAATAGCATAGCTCATCATTCCGTTTAATACAGAACGTGCGTTACTGATCCTTTTATGTGTGTATTCTCTGTTTCGGGTTACTTCACGAAAGAATCGAATGAGTGTAATAGGTTTCACATCTTTTACCTTTGTGTGTATCAGTTCTGTGTCTTTAAAAAACGATTCCATTCAGATATATCTTCCTGAATCGTTTTAGGCTTCACAGAGGTGTAATCTCGTCTGTAGATCAGCCATTCTTTATATAGCTGTTCTAATGTTATATCAGCCCGATTTTGCTCTTTTTGCCTTTCTTTATAAAATCGAATGATTTCTTTTTCAAGGTTCGCTCTGCTCTTTCTTTTAAGTGGACGCCTTTTTCTTGGATTTGTGTCGTCTGGAAGATAAGTTCGCCAGCTTTTTTCAGATTCAGAGTAATAAATTTCATATTTATGTTCTTTTAAGATTTTTTTATCGTTCATTTTTTCAAAATCTTTGAGAACTTCATCCATTTTGATGATACCCTCTTCCTGCATATATTGCAAGAGGGCATCAGTATTTACATTTTTTATATCTTCCATACTGTTTTCTAACAGTACGCTTGGATTCTATCAATATCTTACTACCTGAAAATATGCCTTGCTGTGCCTGGTTTTACATTACGATACATTAGGCGTATTGATAGATTTCCTCCTTTTCTTTGAATATTATAAGGTGTTTTCTTTTTGTAAAATCTGATAATATGGAATAACTATCAAGTAAAAGAGCCTGCCGCCCTTTCCTGTGAGCCTCCCTCCCTGCCGGTTGTTCCGGCGTCACAGGAAGGACGGCAGAGCTTCTTTTGAATTAGCAGTTATAGCCTCACCTTCTTTTGCAGTACAGGTGTATTTTTCGGCAGAAGATGCCCTATTCCCTGCACCTCTGATAAAAATATTAGCATAGGGTAAGAGGGTACTGTTTTATATCGGTGAACTTCTGAAAAATGCCATGCAAGATTTTAGGGACTTTTATATCTTCCTGCCTGTCTTTCATTAAATTTTAGCGTAAAACGAGATGTGGACATATTGCATAAGAGTAAAATTACAGGATTTTTCCGGCAAATGAGCCTGTCAGCTTTTGATTGCACTATCACTATAGCAGACAAATTCATTCACAGCTATTCCAAAAAGCTATAGATTTATTGGGTATACGCCTATGTACCAAAATGGGAGAGGAATAAAGTTCATAAAAAAAGAAATCCAGAGTTTATTCTGAATTTCTTTTTATAGCGTGTATCTATTATTTTCTTTTCCTAAATTTCAGTTTTACTGCTCCAATGCCAGCTAGCGCACTTCCTGCCAGCGCATAAAGGGAAGCAAAGTTTGTGGGATCGCCTGTTTTCGGTGGCTGTTTTCCTGTAGAATCATCCTGACTGTTATTTGTTTCAGAACTGTTGTTATTCTGGGAAGTATTCTCATTGTTATTTTGAGAGTTATTCTCATTCTGGTTGTTGTTTTCATTGTTGTTCTGATTGTTGTCAGGTGTTTCAGAATCCTGTTCGTCTGGATTCTGAGGTGTCTCAGGTTCCTGCTCATCCGGGTTCTGAGGTGTTTCAGGCTCCTGCTCGTCTGGATTTTCTGGAATAGGCTCCCAATGTCCCTCCTCCGGGTGATGGACAGTTTTGTAAACAGCTTCCTTATCTACTTTCCATTCCTGATGTGTTTCTGCTGGATGCTCAATACTTTCTGTCCAGGCTTCTTTGTCTACCACCCATATCTGCTCATATACAGCTTCTTCATCTACTACCCATTCTTCATGGGTTTCTGCCTCATGGTGTATCGTTTCATCCCAAGCTGCCTTATCCACTACCCAAACTTCCTTTTCTTCATAAATAGGTTCCTCACCTACCTGAACGTCAACATCTACATATTCAGTTTGTGCTGTTTCTCCATTTAACATATGCCAGATACGATGCTCTGCATATGCCTGAGACATTCCGCCTTCAATCGGATCCATTGCTATACCTATATCAATTCCGCCGCAGCTGTGACAGATTACATGCATTTCTTTTTCATAAACCGGTTTTGTTCCTACTTGTACATTCTGTTTTTCATAATGGCCTTCTTCCTCATGATGTACAATTTCATCCCATGCCTCCTTATCTACGATGGTTTCATAATGGCCTTTTTCCGGAGAAATAAGCTTGCCGTTTTCATAATGCCCCTCTTCTTTATGCTCTATTTTTTCTATCCATGCTTCTTTATCAATCACGGTTTCCCAGTGCCCTTCCTCTGGAGATACCAGAACCTGCTCGTCCCATGCTTCCTTATCCACTACCCAGATAAAACCGTCACGAATCCCTGTTTCATTTACAGGAATAAACGGGGCAAAGTTCGCATCATCAGCAGAAACAACGCCGACACTGCCTAAGGTGATAGTCATAGCCGCCGCTAATGCAATTATCAGTTTCCTTTTCATTTGTAAATTTCCTCCTATCAAGTTGTTTAATTCCATAATATCTCAATTTGAGATATTATTCAATATAAAAATTTCATACTGTTAAGCTGTTTTTGGAGGTGGAAACAGTATGGAATATTGGGAACGCATAAAGGCATTAAGAGAAGATAATGACATTACACAGACAAATATAGCCAGGCATTTAAACATAGCCCAGAACACATACTCTCAATATGAGAATGGAAAAAGAGAGATTCCGATTAGTGTTTTAATTCAGATATGCCAATACTATAAAGTATCCTCTGATTATATTTTAGGATTAGCTAAAAAAAAGAAATAATATGATATGTAGAAATGAGATAGAAGAGTGACGCTTGCTCGAACATCCCACCGCCCTGTTAGGTACACCGATGCTTCGGGCATCCTGCGGAACGCTGGGTATAAAAAGAGTGTGGACAAGGAGAAAAGAAAATACTTTGTTTTTCATTTAGAGAGGATAGCTTTATTTAAAGCGAAACAGGGGTGTTGAACACCTTTTGAACACTTGGACTGTGATGAAGCTCCCAAAGCTCCTTTCTTTCAATATTTTAGAATCATGAAGATGGTTCGATTCCGGTCTGCGGCATTGATGAAAAGTGGGAGAAACGTTGAATTTACAGCGTTTCTCTTTTTTTTAGCTATTTTATATATAATTCTGTCAGTTGTAAAAAATTATAAATTGAGATATACTGTTCACCAGTATATTGGGAGAAAACAGAGAAATAATGAAAGAGAAGGGATGTTTTAAATGAACGATAACAAAAGTTTTCTGGGAACAGAGCCCATTGGAAAGCTTTTGATGAAGCTGGCGCTTCCTACAGTAGCGGCTCAGCTGATCAATATGCTTTATAATATTGTAGACCGTATTTATATAGGGCACATTCCCGGGGACGGAGCTCTGGCTTTAACAGGTGTGGGCGTCTGTATGCCAATTATTATGATCGTGTCTGCCTTTGCAGCGCTGGTAGGCAACGGAGGTGCGCCCAGAGCTACCATTTATATGGGGAAAAAGGATAATGATACTGCTGAAAGAATATTAGGGAACTGCTTTACCGCACAGATCATAATTTCAGCTGTCCTTACGATGGTTCTTCTGATCTGGAACAGGGATCTCCTCCTTGCTTTTGGCGCAAGTGAAAATACCATTGATTATGCAGTGGCATATATGAATATCTATGCTTTTGGAACTGTTTTTGTACAGATCACATTGGGAATGAATCTGTTTATCACTGCTCAGGGATTTGCAAAAACGGGAATGCTTTCCGTACTTCTTGGAGCAGTGACAAATATTATCCTGGATCCGGTATTTATTTTTGGGTTCCATATGGGAGTAAGAGGCGCTGCACTTGCAACGATCCTTTCTCAGGCTCTTTCCTGTATCTGGGTTCTTTGCTTTCTGTTTGGTAAAAAGACGATTTTGAAACTGAAGAAAAGATATATGACGGTCAAAAAAGAGATTCTTTTTCCCTGTCTGGCATTGGGTTCCTCTGTGTTTATCATGCAGTCCAGTGAAAGTGTGATCTCTGTGTGCTTCAATTCTTCGCTTTTGAAGTATGGAGGAGACCTTGCTGTGGGAGCTATGACCATTCTTACCAGTGTTATGCAGTTTGCCATGCTTCCTCTTCAGGGACTTGGGCAGGGGGCACAGCCTATCATCAGCTACAATTACGGAGCCGGAAATAAAGAGCGTGTGAAAGGCGCTTTCTGGCTGCTTTTAAAATGCAGCATGTTTTATTCCGTACTGTTTTGGGCAGTTGTCATGCTGTTCCCGCAGATGTTTGTAGGAATGTTTACCTCCGATGCAGTGCTTGCAGCGTTCACCCGGGATGCCCTTAAAATTTATATGGCAGTGGTGGGGCTGTTTGGTATCCAGATGGCATGCCAGATCACATTTGGTGCTCTGGGAAATGCAAAAGCCTCTATTCTTGTGGCTGTTATGAGAAAATTTGTGCTGCTGATTCCGCTGATCTATATTATGCCTGCGATTTTTACGGCAGATAAAGCAAGGGCGGTTTATATGGCGGAGCCGGTTGCAGATACACTGGCAATTACCTTTACCGGGTTTTTGTTCTTTTTCCAGTTCCGTAAGGTTCTGAGACAGATGAACAAAAATACAGACCAATAAAATGTAAATTGGACAGAAATACAAAAACTCTCAGATTTTGGGAAATTTTTTCCGAACTCTGAGAGTTTTTTGTCAGTCAGTTGTTTTGCGGTGGATCAGAACAGGAGTGATCTGCTTATGAACAGGAGTTTTTAAAGGAGAAGGTTTCCTTTTTTTCATTTCATCCATCTGAGAGACCAGCAGCTCCAATGCAGTTTCAGCAATTTTGTCGATCTGCTGACCGATGGTGGTAATGGGCACGATAGCTTCATTTGCAATAGGAGAGTTATCAAAGCCCACAAGACGGTACTGCTCTGGCAGATGTCCATATTTCTGGATGATAAGATTCAGAAATATATTTGCATAAGTATCGTTGGCGAAAAAAATTCCTTTTTTTCTGTCAGGATATTTTTCTTCGATAGTTTCAAAAGTTTCTTTTATCCGGTCAAAGGTTGTTTCATAAGTGGAGCCAAGATCGCCCAGCATGAGTTCGTATGGCACATGATACTTCTGACAGGTATCTTCAAAAGCAGTGATACGGTTATGAGCCGGAACATTTTTCGGGTACGGGAACATTGACGTGGATCAGGATATCGCAGTGGTTTCGTATCAGAAGACTGGTTGCCTGCAGTCCGCCCATATAGTTGTCAGTATCCACACTGCAGATATGTTTGGCTTCCCGCTCAATAGCTACAATGGGAATATTGCATTTTGCCAGTTCTGCCGAGGAAAAAGTGTGGCTCAGAATGATCAGACCCTCAATTTTATAAGCCAGAAGCTCATTGATATACTGCTGCTCCCGTTCTCTTCCGTCATTGCTGACAAAGACAAGAAATTTATAGCCGAATTTTGAGTAACTGGACAAAAGCTGATTTAAGATTTCTGAATAATAATGAAGATAGAGATTGGGGATGATGATTCCGACAAATTCGCTTTTTCCGTTGGCAAGGACTTTGGCCAGTTTGTTTTCCTGATATCCCAGTTCTTCCAGAGCTGCGGCTATTTTTTCCTGATTTTCAAGGGTCAGTGAATCCGGGTTATTAAAATATCTGGAGATCGTTGTTTTTGAAAAATTTGTGTAAGCTGCTATATCAGCAAATGTAACTTTTTTTTTCGCCATGATTCTGTACTCCCTGTATTTATATGGTAATTATGTTATGTCAGACACGTTTTTATATGGATATTTACAAGTATAACAAGGCAGATATAAAAAATCAATCTAAAAATAACCGGTTAAGTAACCGGTTATTTTTTTAGCTCCAATCTATTGACAGACAGAAAAAAGTGATGTATTATCAATTTAAAGTAACCGGTTACTTAACCGGTTATAAGATCGAAAAAGAAAACGGAGGGAAATGGAGTGAACATTTTAGCGAAAAAGAAAACGTCACCTGTCAAGCGAACGGCAAAGGATAAGCTGATGTATGTAAAAAAGAACTGGCAGCTTTACCTGTTTTTTCTTATGCCGGCACTGCTTCTTACTATCATTTTCAAGTATCTTCCCATGGGCGGAGTGCTGATCGCTTTTGAAGATTATAACGTCATTGACGGCATTCTGGGAAGCGAATGGGTGGGACTGGAATACTTCAAAAGATTCCTGTCATCGCCGGATTTTATGGAATACCTGATGAATACTCTGAAGCTCAGTGCATTTGGTCTGCTTTGGGGATTTCCGATTCCCATTATCCTGGCTTTATTGTTAAATCGTATAAGACGTGAGGGAATACGAAAAAATGATTCAGCTGCTGATCTATGCGCCGAACTTTATATCTGTCATCGTTCTTTGCGGTATGGTTCGTATGTTTCTCTCGCCGGTAGGCCCTATTAATTCCCTCCTCGGGATTGATACAAACTGGATGACAATGCCTTCAGCTTTCCGTACGATTTATATTGCCAGCGGAATCTGGCAGACAGCCGGATGGTCATCGATTATGTATACGGCTGCTCTTGCAAATGCCAGCAAAGATCTGGAAGAGGCGGCAATCGTAGATGGAGCAAATATCTTCCAGCAGATACGATATGTAGAGCTTCCGGCGATCAAAAACATCATTGTGATCCAGTTCATCCTGCAGGCAGGAAACATTATGAGTATCGGATTTGAAAAAGCTTTTGCATTACAGACGGACATGAATCTTCCGGCATCTGAAATCCTTTCAACATATGTGTATCGAATGGGTCTTCTTAATGGAGATTACGGATATTCTACAGCAGTAGGTTTATTTAACGCTATTATCAATGTTATTTTACTGATCGCAGTCAACTGGGTTGTGAAAAAGTTAAATGATGGTGAAGGTTTATAAAGAGGAGGAAAGAAATGGAAACAAGAAGAAAAATGAAACTCGGAACATCTGATAAAGTGATTCTGGGAATCGGATATACTGTTCTTGGCATTTTTGTTTTATCAATACTGATCCCTCTTGTATATATTCTAATGGCCTCCTTTATGGATCCCAATGTACTGAACAGTCGGGGAATCAGCCTGAATTTTAAAGATTGGACGCTGGATGCCTACAGACGAGTTCTGGAAAACGATATGATCTGGCGTGGATTTTTCAATTCATTTTTTTATTCAGCGGCATTTACTGTGATTTCTGTGTTTATCACACTGCTGGCAGCCTATCCTATGTCAAAGAAAGAATTTGTAGGAAGAAAATTTTTTAATACAATCTTTCTTATTACAATGTTTTTTGGCGGAGGAATGATTCCTACTTTTATTTTAATTAATCAGTTACATATGGTAAATACCATCTGGGCGATTCTTCTTCCGGGAGCATTCAACGTATGGAATATGATACTGGCAAGAACCTATTATCAGTCTATTCCCAAGGAACTGCGGGAAGCATCTTCTATTGACGGTGCAAATGAGATCCAGCATTTCTTTAAGGTAATGCTTCCTGTCTGCAAGCCCATTATTGCAGTTCTGGCATTATGGTCATTTGTAGGAATGTGGAACAGCTATTTTGACGCAATGATTTATTTAAACGACGCAGAACTCCAGCCTCTGCAGCTTGTATTGAGATCGATCCTGGTCCAGAATACGCCTCAGCCGGGAATGATAGCGGATATCCAGAGCACGGCGGAGATGGCAAAGGTTGCAGAACTTCTGAAATATGCTACTATCGTAGTATCCAGCCTGCCGCTTCTGATTATGTATCCGTTCTTCCAGAAGTATTTTGATAAAGGAATCATGGTTGGTTCTGTAAAAGGTTAAGGGGATGTAAAGCATGAAAAAAAGAATAAAAATGCTGATAGCGGCAGGTCTTTCCGTTGTGATGCTTACTTCTGCTGCAGGATGTGGAAAAAGAGAGCGTATGGAAGCAGAGATCAATCCGGATACTCCTGTATCAGAGGTTTCGTTTCCTTTGAAGGAGCAGGCGGAGTTGTCTTTTATTACAAATGCACCGGCAACATCAACGCAGGATCCGAATGAAAGGGTTATTTTCCAGAGAATGGAAGAACAGACAAATGTGCATATTGACTGGACCTGCTTTGTTGCAGATCAGTTTGCAGACAAAAAGAACCTGGCTCTGGCACAGTTTGGAAACCTTCCGGATGGTCTGTTCAATGCGGGAATGAATGATTATGATCTTCTGAGATATGCAAAACAGGGAATTATCATTCCCCTGGAAAATCTCATTGACAAATATATGCCTAATCTTCAGAAGGTATTCGAACAGTATCCGGAATACAGGACAATGTGTACAGCACCGGACGGACATATTTACTCATTCCCATGGATCGAACAGCTGGGGGCAGGAAAAGAGGCTATTCAGGCAATTGGAAACATTCCCTATATCAACAAAAAATGGCTGGATTATCTGAAGCTGGAAGTACCGTCTACGGTGGATGAATTGAAGGAAACACTGATTGCCTTTCGCGATCACGCCGCAGAACTGGAAGAGGAATTTGAGATTGAGGGCGGAGTGATTCCTATGTCCTTTATTATAAACAACGGAGATCAGGATCCGTCTATCCTGATTAACGGATTTGGAGAGGGCTATGGAGATACGGGAGATCATTTTGCAGTGACAGACCAGGGCGAAGTAATCTACACCACTGTACAGGAAGGGTATAAGGAAGGAATCCAGTGGCTTCACCAGCTGGTAGAAGAAAAGCTGGTAGACCCGGAAGCCTTTACCCAGGAGTGGTCTACATATGTGGCAAAAGGTAAAAATCACCGTTATGGTCTCTGCTTTACCTGGGATATTTCGAATATTGATAATTATCAGGATTATGTGATGCTTCCGGTATTGGCTGGTCCGAATGGTCTGGTGAATATCACCAGACAGAATAACAGTGAGACAAGTGGATTTGACAGAGGACGCTGCGTTCTCACTACAAGCTGTGAAAACACAGCTCTTGCAGCAGCATGGATTGACCAGATGTATGCGCCTATTCAGTCTCCGCAGAACAACTGGGGAACTTACGGGGAAGAAGATTCCTTTAATAATTTTTGAAATGGGAGAAAATGAAAAGGGCGAGCCTATGCTTCGGCATATGGATTTAGGCGAAGAATCTCCTGTAGAAGTACGAGAAGCGCAGTCTGTAAACGGTCCGCTTGCTATTTTAAAATGAATATTATGGCGAGTATGTGACACAGCCTGCCGATGCAAAGATGGCGTCTTGATAATATGCACGAGACATATTTGAAGGACATGAACAGTAAAGTATGTATACCCAAAATGTGTTTATGAGTATTGAAGACACAAATAAAATATCACAGTATGACACAGATATCAAAAAAATATGCAGAGCAGAAAAAGGCAGACTGGATATTAAATGGCGGTATTGACGAAGAGTGGGACAGTTATCTGAAAAAAATGGAACAGTACGGCCTCTCTGATTATCTGAAAATCAAACAGAAATATTTTGATAAGTACCAGGAATCCTTAAAAGAAGAACAGAAAGCAGAATAAAAGGAGAAGATTATGAGTTTTAAAATTAGAAAAAGCTCACAAATACGAAAAAGAAGAAAAACAGAAAATTGCGGCAGAGGAAAAACCGGCATTTCATGTGACACCTCCAATTGGCTGGATGAATGACCCGAATGGATTTTCCTTCTACAATGGAGAAATTCATTTATTTTATCAGTATCATCCCTATACAAGAGACTGGGGTCCCATGCACTGGGGACATTGTGTATCAAAAGATATGGTTTCCTGGGAAATGCTTCCGGCTGCGATGGCACCGGATCAGGAATATGATGCGTTTGGATGTTTTTCCGGAAGCGCAATAGAGGCAGATGGAAAGCACGCTCTTATGTATACCGGTGTAAGCAAAAAAACACTTCCTGACGGAACTACACAGGAAAGACAGAATCAGTGTCTTGCATATGGCGATGGAAGAGTGTATGAAAAATTTTCCGGAAATCCTGTGATCACAGGCGAGATGATGCCGAAGGGATGTAGCCGTATTGATTTCCGCGATCCTAAAATATGGAAGGAAGACGGAAAATATTATCTGATTGTGGGAAATAAAAATGACGATCAGAGAGGGCAGGTTGTTCTTTTTTCTGGAAAAACGCCGGAATCATGGGGATTTGGAAACCGTGCTTGCAGAAAACAGCACTGGAGAAATCGGAACCATGTGGGAATGCCCTGACTTTTTTGGAATGGACGGCAAACATTTTCTAATCTGTTCTCCGCAGGATATGAAAGCGCAGAAATATGAATTTCATAATGGGAATAATGCGGTCTTTTTTGTTGGAGAATATGACAAAGAAACTCATGTTTTTAAGAAAGAAGCGCCGAAATCTCTTGATTATGGTTTTGATTTTTATGCACCGCAGACAACAGAGCTTTCCAGATGGAAGAAGAAATTATGATTTGCCTGGATGAAAGTCATGGGATGCCTGTGTAATACCTTTCGGACAGAAATGGCAGGGCATGATGACAATTCCAAGAGAGCTTAAATATATAGATGGAAAATTATATCAGAATCCATGTGGAGGAACTGAAAAATTACAGAAAAAATTCCATGTGTAATAAAAGGGCAGGAGATTTACCGGAGAGATGGAAGCTCGAGGGTATTTGCGGAACGTGTTCTTGATATGACAGTAGAAATCGGCGGGGACGAGTTTGATGAGTTTTCTATTGAGCTTGCGCACAATGAAGAATATACCACAAACTATACATATCATAAAAAGAAAAA
>ENA-OQAB01001223-OQAB01001223.1-human-gut-metagenome-genome-assembly--contig:-NODE-1223-length-12351-cov-4.123691_pt1 | contig 12351 bp, 13 predicted proteins | sample MGYA00242490_ERZ504517 | MGnify/ENA primary metagenome ERZ504517 (study PRJEB26092, sample SAMD00036298) | human gut metagenome | host: Homo sapiens | study: EMG produced TPA metagenomics assembly of...
CTACATACCGTCCCTGCTCAGCGGCTCTGTTGCAGTGGCAATCCTGTGGAAGGTACTGTTTATGAATGACGGTTTCATCAACAGTCTTCTGGGCCTGGTCCACATCGGCCCGGTTAAATGGCTGGGAACTCCGGATATGGCTGTAATCACCATCTGTATGCTGGAAATATGGCAGTTTGGTTCCTCCATGGTGTTACTTTTTGTCCGCCCTTAAGCAGGTGCCCAGTCCCTGTATGAAGCGGCCAGGATTGACGGTGCGTCAAAACCCAGGATGTTCCTTTAAGATAACTTTGCCCATGATTACATCCATTGCGTTTTTCAACATCATTATGCAGCTTATCACAGCCCTTCAGAACTTTACATCCGCATTTGTGGTGACGAACGGAGGTCCCAATAAGGCCACCTATGTGTTGGGAATGAAGCTGTATACGGATGCATTTAAGTATTTTAAGATGGGATATGCCTGCGCTACCTCATGGATTCTGTTCATGGTTATCCTGGTCATGACCATTGTCCTGTTTGTGACCTCGAAGAAATGGGTTTATTACGATAATTAGGAGGACGGCATGAAAGAGAAAAAGATTAAAGACGGTATTACCTATGTAATTCTCGGAATCGTAGGTGTGGTGATGCTGTTTCCTGTCATATGGATGTTTTTTGCCTGTTTTAAGACAAACAATGAAATTTTTGGAAGTCTGCGCCTTCTGCCAGAGAGCTGGGTGATTGAAGCATTTGTGAAAGGATGGAAGACAACGGGAACTTATACCTATGCTCAGTATTTTATCAATACGTTTGCTTTGGTGGTTCCTACAACCTTTTTGACTTTGGTATCCTGTTCTATTGTGGCTTATGGTTTTGCACGTTTCGATTTTCCAGGAAACAAGGCGCTGTTTATGGTGCTGATAGCAACTCTGATGCTGCCAAATGCTGTTATTATCATTCCGCGCTATGCCTTGTTTAACAAGCTGGGCTGGCTGGATTCCTATATGACCTTTTATGCTCCCGCAGCAGTAGCATGCTATCCGTTTTTTGTGTTTATGATGGTGCAGTTTTTAAGAGGACTTCCCAGAGATCTGGATGAATCTGCTTATATTGACGGCTGTGGTCCTTTCCAGTGTTTTATGAAGATTCTTCTTCCATTGTTAAAGCCGGCCCTGTTTTCAGCAGGACTGTTCCAGTTCCTTTGGACATGGAATGATTTCTTCAATACCAATATTTATATTAATACTGTATCCAAGTTTCCACTGTCTCTGGCTCTTAGAGTCAGCATTGACGTAACATCCAATATTCAGTGGAACCAGGTTATGGCCATGGCGCTGGTATCTGTAATTCCGTTGATCATTCTGTTTTTTGCAGCCCAGAAGTATTTTGTAGAGGGAATTGCTACTTCTGGTCTGAAAGGGTAAAGGAGGAAATTGAATATGCAGCAATATCAGAATCCAATTTTATATGCTGATTATTCTGATCCGGATGTAATTCGGGTCGGAGAAGACTATTATATGGTGTCATCTTCATTTACCTACCTTCCAGGAGTGCCTTTGCTGCATTCAAAGGATCTGGTACATTGGGAGCTGATTAACCATTGTGTTTCCTCACTTCCTTTTGAAAAATATGATTTTCCTTCTCATGGATCAGGTACATGGGCATCTTCGATCCGGTACCATGAGGGAACTTTCTTCGTATTCATTCCTTTAGTAGATGAGGGCATTCTGGTAGCCCGTTCCAGAGATCCCTATGGGGAATTTGAACTGAATCTTCTGTGTAAGTCTAAGGGATGGATCGATCCATGTCCGTTCTGGGATGAAGATGGGAAGGCATATATGGTTTTTGCCTATGCTAAAAGCCGTTGTGGAATGAAACACCGCCTCTCTATGGTGGAAATAGATCCCAACTGCCGTGGTTTGCTTTCTGAACCAAAACTGATTTTCGACGGAGAACAGATAGCTCCTACCACGAGGGGCCGAAGATGTATAAAAAAAAAATGGGATATTATTATATTCTTATGCCTTCCGGCAGGAGTGGAAGATGGATGGCAGTCTGCCTTCGTTCTCGTCCGTTTATGGACCGTATGAGTACAAAATTGTAATGCATCAGGGAAATTCAGCAGTTAATGGCCCTCATCAGGGCGGATGGGTTACTTCCTCAGATGGACGAGACTGGTTTATTCATTTCCAGGATGTGATCGAACTGGGACGCATCGTTCATCTTCAGCCTATGTGTTTTGCAGATGGATGGCCGTTCATTGGTCAGGATCAAAATGGGGATGGAATTGGGGAACCAGTGGAAAGCTGGTATATGCCAGAAGAGGATATGCCGTCATATGCCATTGCCCAGTCGGATGATTTTGAGGAAAAACATCTGGGACTTCAATGGCAGTGGCAGGCTAATCCAAACAGTGCTTACTATTCACTGACGGACCGACCAGGTTATTTAAGGCTTTTTTTGCTGGAAAAATCCGGAGCGGGAGAATTATTTGTGGTACGCGCCCAATGTGTTGACTCAGATCCCACAGAAAAAAGAGCTGACCATGACAGTTAAGATGGAGCTTACAGGGAAAGAAGCGGGAGACTTCGGTGGGATAGGAGTGGAAGGACATATCTATGGATATGCCGGACTCTACAGCACAGGAGAGAAGATGGAGATTCGCTGTTATAGGGGAATTGTTACAGAAAAAATGTTCCATGGAGAGGCAGAAGAGAGGCTTGTGTTCTCCAGTAAACTGGAAGGAAATGTATTATGGCTTTCCATGAGTTTATCAGACGATAAAACCTACAAATTTTCGTATTCCACGGATGGTGTGCATTTTACACAGATTCAAGAGAAATTTCCGCTGAGCCGGGCTACCTGGACGGGGGCAAAGCTTTGCCTGTGGTCCTGTTCCAAGGAAAATAAGAACTCAGAGGGATATTGTGATTATGAGTATGTGACGATTGTCTGATATATGAATTTCAAAAACTGGAAACTGAAAGTTTGCTGTGTTTTGCGGCGGTTTTCATTGATTGGTTTTATTTGAGCAGCTTCGGTTATAATGTTACCTTATCAGGAACAACGTTATAACCGAAGCTGCAGTTTTTTAGTATTTTGTAGTACTCATGTTTTTTTGCAGCATTTTCTTTGATGCAGAGTCTGGCTGAGAAATGGTAAGCGTTGTATTTATGAAAACAGGGATTTAAACCAATATGAAAAACCAGAATATTGAAATATTGCAATCTTTTATAGGGAATGGTAAGATATATTTAAAATAGATGCAGGCAAATGAAAATTAGCGAAAGGGTAATCAAAAAAATAAGAGCTTTCGATGACAAAAATCATCGAAAACCCTTGATTTTAAAGGAAAAATCGGAGTAACAGGATTTGAACCTGCGACCTCTCGGCCCCCAGCCGAGCGCGCTACCAAGCTACGCCATACTCCGTGTCGAACGAACTATTGTAGTATAGCATATATTTTTCATTTTGAAAAGTATTTTTACGAAAAAATATGTTTTTTATGAAATACATTGCTGGATAAAACTGGCTTAGGACAGGAAAGGACAGAGAAAATGGACAGAATAAGAAAACGGATCGTCAGTTTTGATCTGGATATGACCCTTTTGGATCATAAGACATGGAAAATTACAGAAAGCGCTCTTAAGGCGCTGGAAATTTTGAGAAAAGATAATGTGATCGTGATTGCCAGCGGACGAAATATGGATCTGCCCCTGAGTGTTGGGTACAGGGATCAGCTCCAGCCGGATGCGGTAATCCATATGAACGGCACCCGTGTAGTTGCGGAAGGGAAGACATTGTATGAGCATACTATGGACAAGAAGCTTTTGAAACGTCTGCTGGCATTTGGGAAGGAGCGAGGGATTGCTCTTGGCGTAACGATGGAGAATGGGGATTATTATACTGCGCCCGAGGAGGTAGAGCGGATCGATGTGCTGCGCTGGGGAGAGACCAGCCGCCATTTTGAGGATCCTATGAAGCTTTTGGAGCTTCCGGTGCGGACATTGGCCTATATAGGAGGCCCGGATTGCGTGAGAGAGCTTGAGGAGCATTTTCCGGAATGTAAGTTTTTCATGTTTGCAGGAAAAACCGGGGCAGATGTAGTGGAAAATGAGGCGTCCAAGGCAGAGGGGTTAAAGCGCCTCTGTGAGTATTACGGAATGGATCTGTCACAAACAGTGGCTTTTGGGGATAGTATGAATGATTTTGAGATTGTTTCCAGGGCGGGAATCGGGATTGCCATGGGTAATTCCGTGGAGGAACTGAAGGCGGCTGCCGATTATGTGACAGATCCCATTGACCGGGACGGGGTATGGAATGCCTGCCGGCATTTTGGATGGATATGAGGAGGAATGAGATGGCAAAACAGTTTGACGTAATAGTAATCGGCGCCGGGCCGGGAGGCTATACAGCCGCCCTTAAGGCAACGGAGTTTGGACTTAAGGTGGCTGTGATTGAGACGAAGAAAATAGGCGGTACCTGTGTAAACAGGGGATGTATTCCAACCAAAGCGCTTTTGTATGCTTCCGGTATGTTCCGGATGATGCAGAACTGTGATGAATTTGGCGTGTCTACCGATTTTATTTCCTTTGATTTTCAAAAAATGCAGTCTTACAAAAAGAAGGCAGTGGACCGGTACAGAGGAAGTGTAGAGGGACTGTTTGAGAAGAATCATGTGGAGGTAATATACGGAAAAGGCACACTGCGCCGGGGACGTACGGTGGAGGTAGAGCTGGCAGAGGGAGGCCGGGAATTTTTTGAGGGTAAGACGGTGATCCTGGCAGCGGGAGCGGTTCCGATGATGAATGAGATTCCCGGAGCAGATCTTCCTGGAGTGTGGAACAGCGACCGGCTTCTGGCGGCTAAAAGCTGGAATTTCGATCGGCTGACCATCATGGGAGGCGGAGTGATCGCTGTGGAATTTGCCACCCTGTTTAACAATCTCTGTTCCAATGTAACCATTGTGGAGAAGAAAAAGCATCTCATGGCCCCTATGGATGATGTGATGTCAACGGCTCTTGAGCGTGTGTTGCGCAGGAAAGGAATCCAGGTTTACTGCGATTCTACTGTTACGGAGCTGTCACAGGGGGAAAATGGCTTAAACTGCGTCATTACCCCCAACAAAGGAGGTGAACCCATCCGGACCAGAGCAGGTCAGGTTTTGATGGCCATTGGCCGTAAACCGAATGTACAGGGGCTTTGCGGACCGGATGTGAGCCTTGAGATGAAAAATGGGAAAATTGCGGTTTCATCCGGGGTTTCGGTAGACAAAGTGAACCCCGGGTGTTTATGCCATCGGAGATGTGTGTGCAGATATTCAGCTGGCCCATGTAGCGGCAGCCCAGGGTACATATGTGGTGGAAAAAAATTGCCGGCCGTCCTCATACTATACGGCTTCAGTCAGTACCCAGCGGTATGTATGTTTCCCTTCCCATTGTGCCTAACTGTATTTATACGGATCCGGAGATTGCTACCGTTGGCCTTACGGAGGAGGAAGCGGGCCTGCGGGGGCTTAAGGTGCGATGTGGTCATTTTTCCATGGAGGAAAATGGACGTTCCATTATCTCAGGGGAACAGGACGGCTTTATCCGTCTGGTGTTTGAAGCCTACAGCAATACCATTGTAGGAGCACAGATGATGTGCCCCAGGGCAACGGATATGATCGGGGAAATTGCCACTGCAATCGCAAATGGACTGACAGCAGAGCAGATGTCATTTGCAATGCGGGCCCAACCGACGTATAATGAAGGCATAGGTGCAGCCATTGAGGATGCGCTGAGAAAGGCTTAAGGAAAGAGACAGGAGGAAAAAGGATGCATATAACAGATGAAAGAATCCAGAGCTTAAGAGAGAAAATGAAGGAATACCGGATGGATGCCTATCTGGTGCCTACGGCTGATTTCCATGAATCCGAGTATGTGGGAGAATATTTCAAATGCAGAAAATATCTTACCGGATTTACCGGATCAGCAGGTACAGCGGTAATTACCATGAACGAGGCATGTCTGTGGGTGGACGGAAGATACTTTGTTCAGGCTGCCGCAGAATTAAAAGGCAGCTGTGTAAAAATGATGAAAATGGGGCAGGAGGGCGTTCCGTCTGTACAGGAATATCTGGAGGAAAATGTACCGGAGGGCGGCTGTCTGGGCTTTGACGGAAGGGTAGTAAATTCACTTACCGGTTTAAGCCTGGAGAAAAATTTAAGGGAAAAGAGTGCCCGTATTGCCTGCACAGAGGATTTGGTGGGAATGATCTGGCAGGATCGCCCGGAGCTTTCCTCTGAGCCTGCCTGGATTCTGGAGGAAAGGTATGCTGGAAAGTCTGCGGCAGATAAGATTGCAGATGTACGGGCTGCCATGAAAAAGGTTCATGCCACAGTTCATGTGCTTACAACGCTGGATGATATTGCATGGCTGTTAAATATCAGGGGAAATGATATTTCTTACAACCCTGTGGTACTTTCCTATGTGATGATTACTATGGAGGACGTTCGTCTGTTCATCAATGAAGCTGTTCTTAATGATGAGATTTGTGGATACTTGGAGTCTATGGGTGTTGTGATTCTTCCATATAATGATATCTATAAGGAAGCAGGAGCGCTTCAGGGAGAAAAGGTGCTGTTTGAGCGGGAGAAGGGAAATTATGCCCTGTATCAGGCTATGGCAGCGCAGAATGAGATCATTGACCGGATGAACCCTACGTCAGAGGCAAAGGCCAAAAAGAATCCGGTGGAAGTGGAGAATGAGAAGAAGGCCCATATTAAGGACGGCATTGCAGTAACCAGGTTTATGTACTGGCTAAAGCATCAGATTGGAAAAGAAACCATTACAGAGATGAGTGCGTCTGAAAAGCTGGAGGGCTTCAGAAAGGAGCAGGAGGGATATATTGAGCCCAGCTTCAATACCATTTCTGCCTACGGCCCCAATGCGGCCATGTGCCATTATTCCGCTACAGAGGAAAGCAATGCAGTTTTAGATGCAAAAAGCTTTTATCTGGTGGATTCCGGCGGCCAGTACTATGAGGGAACCACAGACATCACAAGAACCATTGCACTGGGAGAACTGACAGCAGAAGAAAAGGAGCATTTTACCCTGGTTCTCATCAGTATGCTCCGCCTTCAGGCAGTACGGTTTTTATACGGCTGCAGAGGCTTAAGCCTGGATTATGTGGCAAGAGAGCCATTCTGGAGCAGGGGACTGAATTTTGACCACGGAACCGGACATGGTGTGGGATATCTTTCAAGTGTCCATGAGCGCCCCAACGGAATCCGTTTCAAAATGGTTCCGGAGCGCTGTGACAACGGAATATTGGAGGAGGGAATGATTACCTCGGACGAGCCGGGACTGTATATCGAAGGAAAGCATGGAATCCGTACGGAAAATCTGATTCTCTGCAAAAAGGATGAGAAGAATGAATACGGTCAGTTTATGAAATTTGAATTCCTGACCTTTGTCCCTATTGATGTGGACGCAGTGGATAAGAACCTGATGACAGAGCGGGATGTGGAGCTGTTTAATGCATATCATAAAGAGGTTTATGAGAAGATCAGTCCGTATCTGGAAGGGGACGAGAAGGAGTGGCTTAAGAAGGTAACGGCTGCGATTTAATACAGGAGGAATAGAGATTTGGAAGCATCTTCCATATTTTCGGAGCATTTTGTAATGTAACTGTGTAAATAGAAAGAGACGTCGTTTCACGCTGTTTAGGCGAGGAATGCGTCTCTTTTTTATGGATAACAGACTTATTTTACATCCGGAAGGTCTACCAGAGTATAGTCGTGATGGATGGCAGGCAGAATTTTTGTAATCAGATCTTGTGTTTTTAGTTTAAGGCTGGAGGTGTTAATACAGGGGTGACAGCCGATAAAAGCATGATTTTCTATTACGTCCCGGTCAATGAGAAGGCGGATCTTATTTTCGGCATCATTCATAAGCCCCAGAACCGTAACTGAACCGGGAGTCAGATCCATCAGCTGTTCCATAAATTCCGGTTCTCCAAAGGACAGGCGGGCGCTTCCAATCTGCTTGGACAGGGCGGCTGTCTTAAACTTTTTCTCACCGGGAAGGAGAAGAAGATAAAATGGCAGTTTTCTGGGCATTGCGCAGAAACAGGTTTTTGCACATGGGGGTTCCCAGAATTTCATCCACCTGTCTGCAGGCTTCAATGGTGGGAAGGGCGTCGTGATCTACACGCTCGTAGGAAATATGTAGGGAATCCAGAAGGTCATAGGTTCTCAGTTCCTTGGGAAGGCGTCCGGAGGAATCGGCGGGGCGTCCGGCATAGATGGTGGGATCAATATGGTAAGATAACGGTGGTTGTAATTGGTTTGTCATAGGAATACCTCGTATTTTTGCAGTGTCTGTGCGGCAGAATTAAATGCAGTGAAGGAATAACCGTGCGGTTGGGGCAGCTGCCGGATATACAGCGGTTTTGTTACACATTATAAGGAATCTGTGATAAAATGTCGATAGCAGATAAGAAAGAATATAATAGATTTATGAAAAAGGAGAGTTTGTAAATATATGGAAAAGAGAGAGGCGAATGAACGAATTAAGAGAACAGATGCAGGAAAGAATAAAAAAAGATGTAAGGCCAGATGGAAAAAAGAAGGATGCAGGAAGAGCCGGCGTACCGGAAAGAAAACAGAAAAGTCTCTGTCCTGTAAGCAAAAAATGTGGTGGCTGTCAGCTGCTTGATATGCCCTACAGCCAGCAGCTGACATTAAAGAAAAAGCAGCTGGAAGAGACATTAAAGGGAATCTGCAAGGTTCAGACTGTGATTGGAATGGAACAGCCATTTCATTACAGAAATAAGGTTCATGCGGTGTTTGACCGCGACCGCAGAGGAAATATTATTTCCGGGATTTATCAGGAAAATACCCATATCGTAGTGCCTGTGGAAAAATGCCTGATCGAGGATGAAAAGGCGGATGAAATTATCGGGACTATCCGGGGAATGCTTAAATCCTTTAAGATCCGGATCTATGATGAGGATACGGGATACGGCCTTCTGCGCCATGTGCTGATCCGGAAAGGATTTCAGTCAGGGGAGATCATGGTGGTACTGGTTACTGCATCACCGGTATTTCCTTCAAAGAACAATTTTATAAAGGCACTTCGGGAAAAGCATCCGGAGATCACAACCATTGTACAGAATATCAATGGCCGGGGAACCAGTATGGTATTGGGAGACCGGGAGCAGGTTCTTTATGGAAAGGGATATATCACGGATCAGCTCTGTGGCTGTACCTTCCGTATTTCTTCAAAATCCTTTTATCAGGTGAATCCGGTACAGACAGAGAAGCTCTATAATCTGGCCATTGAGTTGGCTGGGCTTACGGGAAAGGAAACAGTGCTGGATGCCTACTGTGGGATCGGAACCATTGGCATCATAGCCAGCCGCAAAGCCGGTCAGGTGATCGGAGTGGAGTTAAATCAGGATGCAGTCCGGGATGCTGTAAATAACGCAAAGCTGAATCAGATTTCCAATATCCGTTTTTACTGCAATGATGCCGGCCAGTTTATGGTAAATATGGCGGAGCGGGGAGACCGGGCCGATGTAGTCATCATGGATCCGCCCAGAAGCGGAAGCACAGAGAAATTTATGGACTCCATTAAGAAAATGGGGGCAGATAAGGTGGTGTATATTTCATGTAATCCTGAGACATTGGCAAGGGATTTGAGATATATGAAGAAGCTTGGGTATCGCGTGGATGGAAATGCGGTTGGGGTGGATATGTTTGCGGAGACTTATCATGTGGAATGTGTCGTGAAGCTGGAGAGAAAAAGGTAAATAACTTTGAATTCGTACAATAGACTGCATTATAATTAGAGTATGTGTGGCATGGCAGGGGGATTGCGTTGAATATAGAAGCGTATGATGTGGAATCTTTAAGAAAACTGGTAAGACTTCTTGAATATGAGAATAAACGATTGAAAGAAAGGTTGAAAAAAGAAAATATCTTATATGATGATGTCAAACCTTTTGAGGAAACTGTAGATCATATGGAAACCTATGACCCGGATCAGGGAGGACGTATTACTGCTCCGGCTTTTATTACGGAGGAAATGGCAAAACGTTTTTTTCTATGTTTTGGGGACGAGAAGATGTTTATGCGAAACGCAGCAAATATGGCGGTTATTTCCCACAATGTGAGAATAGATGGAATGAGAAGCTTTGTCTGAAACAGTGTGGTGAGAAGATTCTTTGTGATGAGTGTGAAAATACCAAGTGGATTAAATTGGATGTAAAAAAGATCATTGCATTACTATGACAGAATGTATCCCTCTCAGGATGTGGCAGGCAGCATTGGCAATTTGATTGCATTGCCATTACAGGGACAGGCACTTAAAAATGGGAACAGTGCGTTTGTAGGTGAAAACTGGAATGCGCACCCCAACCAATGGGAGATTTTGCTTCATCAAACAGAAAAATTAGGGATAGAAGATGTTGAGGGCTATACGAAAAAGTGGAAGAGAGAGTTAGCCGAAGCCTCGGGAATACTTGTTGGCAGTGAGAGAGATCACAGATCCAAGGCTTTGATTTTCCAAGACTTGATATGTTGATATTGGCGGCACCGGTGGTGAGACATCACAGCAAGCTCTTGTTAGAGAAATAAAAGAAGAATTAGAAAAAATAAATATATCTATTATGTTAGATCAAATTAAAAATTCAATTAAAGAAAATATCAATCTATATTGAGTATAGAGGCTCAAGAAAGACAGGAGATATGACTTTAAAAATGAGATAAATTTTTAATTATATTATATGATTTTTAAAAGCAATTCTTTTGATAAGTTTTGATGGAGTAGATATAGAAGACCAATTAAAAATAATCATGAGTATTGATCCATTTGGTTTTTGAAAGGCGGTGAAGCAATGATGCGTTTGATTCGAGATAATAACTCGGTGCAGTTTTAAAATCTGGTAACAGGTTGCATCGAGGCTATAATTCATGTTATCAGGTAACTGCACTTATCGTAAAATAATCAAAACGAAAAGGAGTAGTTATAAAATGAATAAAGAACAATTACAAAATGAATGGTTAAAAGAAGAAAAAGTTGCACATATAAAAGGTTGGGATTTTTCACATCTTCAAGATAGATATGTCGAAGAAGATCAACTTCCTTGGGATTTTTATGCCGTTATAAAAAAATATCTTACAAGCGATATGCAGTTATTAGATATGGAAACTGGTGGTGGAGAATTTTTATTAAGTTTAAATCATCCTAAAAATATGACATCTGCTATTGAGGGATATAAACCAAATGTCGATTATTGTAGAAAAATATTGCTTCCGCTTGGAATTGATTTTAAGGAAGCTGATGGTGAAGATGTTTTACCATTTACAGATCAAAAGTTTGATATTATTACAAATAGGCATGGAAATTATAATGTATCAGAATTAAGACGAGTACTAAAAAATAATGGTTTGTTCATGACACAACAAGTTGGTGCTGAAAATGATAGGGAACTTGTAGAATTATTATTGTCTAAGAACATAGAACTTCCATTTCCAAATCAATACCTCAAAATAAAAGAAAAAGAATTAAGAGACAATCATTTTGAAATCATTGAAAGTGGTGAAGTTTTTCAACCAATAAAATTTTATGATGTTGGAGCATTAGTTTGGTTTGCAAGAATTATCGAATGGGAATTTGTTGGTTTTTCAGTAGAGTCTTGTTTAGAAAATTTGTATAATGCTCAAAGAATTCTTGAAGAAAAAGGAGTTATTGAAGGAAAAATTCACAGATTTTACATTGTTGCAAGAAAAAAGATTAAATTTTTATAGCTTTTGAAACTATGTAAGTCATATAATTAATGTGTTACTTTCTTAAATAAGCGTTAAGTAACTTTAGAGGGTGTCTTTACTGGAGACACTTTCTTTTTTGTCTATATGATATTGATTGAATGTAGAGATCATAATTGATAGAATATTTAAAAAGCTACAAATATGTTTATGTCTTAGATAGAAAGAGAGTAGATGAGTATAATGAAGAAGATTGCAGTATTAATATATCCTTATTTTTCTTTACAGGAAATAACCATCCTTACATCCTGCTTAACACTTTGGTACGGAGAAAAAATTGATATATTGGGAAGTGAAATGAAACTATATGAAAGTGAAGATGGCTTTTTTATTATGCCTACAAAAATATTAAATGATGCATCTGTATTGGATTATAAATGTGTTATCTTACCAGGAATTATCAATCCTTTACCAGCATTATATGATGAGAAAATAATAACATTTTTGAAACAAGTAAAGAATACAAATGTGTTAATTGCAGCAATTTCTGCTGCACCACTCTTACTAGCAAAAGCAGGTCTTTTAGATGATGTTAAATTTACAGCTGGTTTTTTCAT
>ENA-OQAB01001224-OQAB01001224.1-human-gut-metagenome-genome-assembly--contig:-NODE-1224-length-12347-cov-2.698200_pt1 | contig 12347 bp, 9 predicted proteins | sample MGYA00242490_ERZ504517 | MGnify/ENA primary metagenome ERZ504517 (study PRJEB26092, sample SAMD00036298) | human gut metagenome | host: Homo sapiens | study: EMG produced TPA metagenomics assembly of...
CGGACAATCATAAATTGGATGTGAAATACCAAATTGGTGATGACGCTTATACGACCAATTACTCTGATATTTACGGCTACGGTACAACTGGTTATGCGAATGGTTATGCTAGCGAATACGGTTTTACGGTAAATGAGATGAACTCATTGTTGACGTTTACGTATAACTGGAATATCAATGAGGACTTCGTATTCGATGCTTTGTTGGGTAATGAGCTTGTAGATAAGCGAATCAGTAATACTCAAGCCGTGGGATATAGCTTCAACTTTCCCCGGGCTGGAACCATTTTGAACAACGCTTCTGTATTCAACAGCTCTCATGAGTATAAGAGAAAACGTACGGTAGGTAACTTCGCTAGCTTATCTTTGGCTTGGAAGAATATGCTTTATTTGAATGTTACGGGACGTAACGATATCGTGTCTTCTATGCCGAGAGATAACCGTTCGTTCTTTTATCCTTCCGTATCCCTTGGATGGGTATTCACGGAAGTGGAAGCCTTGAAGAATGATATCTTGACATTTGGTAAGATCCGTGGCTCTTACGCAGAGGTAGGTATGGCAGGAGAATATGTGCCGTCTTATTATTATACGCCAAGTTATGGTGGTGGTTTCTTCCAGGGAACACCTATTATGTATCCGATTAATGGAAATATGGCGTATATTCCTTATTTCGTGGTTTATGATCCGAACTTGAAGCCTCAGAACACGAAGTCTTATGAGCTTGGTGCTGACTTGACTTTCTTGAATGGTTTAGTTTCATTGAATTATACGTATTCTCGTCAGAACGTGAAAGACCAAATCTTCGAGGTGCCTTTGGCTGGCTCCACAGGTGCTTCCAGTATGATGATGAATGGTGGAAAGATGCACTCAAACGTACATGAGATTACATTAGGTATCTCTCCGGTTGATACGAAGAATTTCAAGCTGGACTTCGCTTTTAACTTCTCAAAGATCGACAATTATGTAGACGAGTTGGCTCCGGGCGTAGAGAGCATTATGTTGGGTGGTTTCGTGACTCCTCAAGTACGTGCAGGTATCGGCGATAAATTCCCGGTAATCTATGGTGTTGGTTACAAACGTGATGGCGAAGGACGAATTGTAGTAAACGAAAAAGGTATACCAGAGGCTGGTGAGACCCAAGTAATCGGTAAGGTTTCTCCTGATTTCCGTTTGGGTTTCAATACGAATATCGAGTTGTATAAAATTCCGTTTGGCTGCTGTATTTGACTGGAAGCAAGGTGGACAAATGTATAGTGGTACGGCTGGTGAGACGAACTTCTACGGTACAAGTAAGTTATCTGGAGAGGTTCGTAAGAGTGATAAATATCATTTTGACTATGCTGCTGTTGAACAGAAGGGCGTAGATGCGGATGGTAAACCTATCTATGTTCCCTATACGGGTGGAGTGAAAGGATCAGATGCAGAGGAGTATTTCAAAAGCGTGAGGGGCATTGACGAAGCCTATGTCTATGACAACTCGTTCTTGAAATTGCGTGAACTTTCATTGTCATATCCTGTATATAAGAAAGATAACTTGAATGTAAACGTGAATGTTTTCGCCCGTAATATCATTGTATGGTCTGAGATAAAAGGCTTCGATCCGGAGGCTACTCAAGGAAATAACAATATGGCTGGCGCTTTCGAGCGTTTCTCCTTACCGGGTACATCTAGCTACGGTTTTGGTGTCAACGTAAATTTCTAATTTATAAAGAAGACAGATATATATGAATACAATAATAAAATCATTTAAAGGGTTGGCTGTTATGTCGGCCGTATCCTTGGCATTGGCTGGATGTTCCGAGGATGTAATGGATCGGATTAACCAAGATACGAGCCATACAAATAGCGTGGATGGCAAATTTATCTTGGCCGACTTGATTACTTCTACTGCATTTTCCAACGTTAGCGGAGACTTCAATACCTATTCATCTTCCTACGTGGAATATGAAGTGGGTATCGAAAACCAGTTATATAACGCGGAAATTCGTTTGAATGAGCCTTCTGCCTCTTCTACGTTTGAGAATACGTGGGGAAATGTTTATACAAGCTTGAAGAACGCTCGTGTTATTATCGGTCAATGTCAAGAAGGTAAGCGTGATGAGGGAAATTTAGTGACGAGAGGTATCGCTGAGGTCATGGAAGCTTACAATGGCGCTCTATTGGCGGATATATTTGGAGATACACCTTATAGTGAAGCTTCTTTATTGGATGAGAATGGCTCACCGGTGAATATGAATCCTAAAATAGATAAGCAAGAGGAGATTTATGTCTCTATAATGGCCTCCTTGGACAAGGCGATCGAGGATTTGAATCAGTCTGATCGTTCACCGGTTGGTACGTATGATTATTTGTATAATGGAGATGCCGAGAAATGGATTAAATTCGCTTATGGTTTGAAGGCTCGTTATACGATGCGTCTGATCAATCGTTCCACGGATAAGCAAGCTGACTTGAATAAGGTTTTGGACTATGTATCAAAATCTTTTACTTCTGCGGATGACGAGGCTGCATACGCTGTCTATGATGCGAATAATATCAACCCATTCTTTGGTTACTTCGATTCTCGCGCTGGTTTTGCCAATAGCCAGAGCTTGACGGACAAGTTGATTGAGCGTAAAGATCCTCGATTGGAAAGAGTGATGCTTTCTCCTACTACGGCTGACAAGAAACGCATACAGGTTACAGGCTCTGCTGATAAGAACTTAGTTCCGGCCCCGAATGGTACTCCTGAGCAGAATATGCAGAAATATGGTGTTTCCGCCTTTGTATATTCAAACACGGCTCCTACGATGTTGATGAGTTATCATGAGTTGAAATTCTTGCAAGCTGAGGCGTTATGTCGCTTAAACCGTACGTCTGACGCCGAGAAAGCGTTGAAAGAGGCGGTAGCTGCCGGAATCGCAAATGCTGAGAGAAGTGTCTCTTCTGCTATCACTTATATGGGTAGCAAAATGGTCGTGAATTCAGAAAAAATGACAGAGGAGACGGCCAATACATATTTCGATAACCAAGTTAAACCGTTGTTTGCTGTAAATCCTTTGAAAGAGACCATGATCCAGAAATATCTGGCTTTGTGGGGGGCATCGGGAGAGGCTACCGAGACTTTTAATGATATCCGTAGAATGAAAGGATTAGGAGAGAATTTCGTGACATTGGCGAATACGAAAAAATTCCCTCTTCGTATGCCTTATGGTAATAGTGACGTGGTATCAAATCCGGAAGTAAAAGCCGCTTATGGCGACGGTCAATACGTATATTCAGAGCCTGTATGGTGGGCTGGCGGAACTCGCTAATCTAACATATATAATATAATGTATAGGGTGCCTCTCCGATTATGGAGGGGCATCTTTTTTTGTTATATATCTTACATGTTTTGATAGCTTCCCTTATCCCATTTCCTTGGAAGGCTTATTGGTTTTATATGGAAATATAGATCATCTAACAATTGGTGCATGATCATCTAACAGACGTTGCATGATCATGCACCAACTGTTGGACGATCATGCACCAGTTGATAGATATTTAATGCTTCAAGAAAGAAGGTATAATGTGTTAAGAAGATATCGCTAAAAGTATGGGATAAAAAGGATAGGGAATTAAGGGAATGTTAAATTTTCATTGTCATAATGTTAGTATATTATATGAGTAAAAGTGTATTTGTAGTGATTGTTCTTTCATTATGTCACTATTTCCTGTTGTTTAACATTCTTTTTATACGATAAATTTCTTGACTTATCCTTTGAAAAGTAAATAAAATATCCGACTTTTGCTTCCATGATGAGTCAACCATTAGCAGAGAGATTACGTCCGAAGACGTTGGATGATTATATCGGACAGAAGCACCTGGTAGGCCAGGGAGCTGTGTTGAGGAAGATGATTGATGCGGGACGGTTCCCTCTTTTATATTGTGGGGCCGCCGGGAGTCGGGAAGACTACCTTAGCGCAGATCATAGCGAATAAGTTGGATGCGCCTTTTTATACGTTAAGCGCGATCAGTTCGGGAGTGAAAGACGTGCGGGAGGTGATAGAGAAGGCCAAGAGCAACCGCTTCTTCAATACGGTATCACCGATATTGTTTATTGATGAGATACACCGGTTCAGTAAGTCGCAGCAAGACTCATTGCTGAACGCCGTGGAGACGGGCGTGGTGACGCTGATTGGGGCAACCACGGAGAATCCCTCGTTCGAGGTAATCCGTCCTTTGTTATCCCGTTGTCAGGTGTACGTGTTGAAATCGCTGGACAAGAATGACTTGCTTACGCTATTGCATAAGGCGATCGCCGAGGATGTCGTTCTGAAGGATAAAAACATAAGGCTGACGGAAACGGATGCCATGTTACGTTACTCGGGAGGAGACGCTCGGAAGTTGCTGAATATTCTGGAACTGGTGGTGTCTGCCGAGGAGAGTGACGATATTGAGATTCTGGATGAGAAGGTAGTGGAGAGGTTGCAGGAGAACCCTGCGGCGTATGATAAGGGAGGGGAGATGCATTACGATATAATCTCCGCTTTTATCAAGTCGATCCGGGGGTAGGCGATCCCGATGGCGCCATTTACTGGCTCGCCCGTATGGTGGCCGGGGGAGAAGACCCTGAGTTTATCGCACGGCGGTTGGTGATCTCCGCTTCTGAGGATATCGGATTGGCGAATCCGAATGCGCTTTTGCTGGCGAACGCATGTTTCGATGCCTTGAAGAAGATCGGCTGGCCGGAGGGCCGGATCATCCTGGCCGAGACGACCGTTTATCTGGCTTGCAGCCCGAAAAGTAATTCGGCCTATATGGCGATCAACGACGCTTTGGCACTTGTTAACCGGACTGGGAATTTACCCGTACCGCTTCATCTACGCAACGCGCCTACCAAATTAATGGCTGAATTGGAGTATGGCAAGGAATATAAATATGCGCACGACTACGAAAATCATTTTGTAAAGCAGGAGTATCTTCCGAAGGAAATTTTGGGCGAACGTTTGTGGAAAGGACAGGAAAATCCGGCCGAGCACAAACTAATTGAGCAAATGAGGCGCCTTTGGGGAGATCGTTTTTAATTGACATATTCTGATTGTAAATTAAAAAATGCTCGAAAAGTGTCGGCAAATGAGAAAAAATAGTTACATTAGCCGCCTGTTTTTGAAAAAAATAGTTACTTTATTTATAATAACATTCTAAAAAGACATTGGTATGAAGAAGCACAATTTTTATGCAGGTCCTTCTATCTTGAGCGAGTATACAATTAAGAATACAGCCGCTGCGGTAGAAAATTTTGCGGGTATGGGGTTATCACTTCTTGAGATCTCTCATAGAAGTAAGGAGTTTGTAGCCGTAAACGACGAGGCACGTGCGTTGATCAAGGAATTACTGGATGTTCCGGCAGGCTATGAGGTTGTATTCATGGGCGGTGGCGCCAGCATGCAGTTCTGTATGGTTCCTTACAATCTGTTGAATAAGAAAGCCTCTTATTTGGATACCGGCACATGGGCTTCGAACGCTATCAAGGAAGCTAAGTTGTTTGGGGAGGTAGATGTTGTCGCTTCTTCCAAAGACAAGAACTATACTTACATCCCGAAGGGTTATGCGATCGCTGATGACTCGGATTATTTCCATTTTACTTCTAATAATACGATTTACGGAACAGAGATGCGTAAGGATCCGGATGTGAAGCAACGTTTGGTTTGCGATATGTCTTCCGATATTTTCTCTCGTCCGATCGATATTTCCAAATATGATATTATCTATGCGGGTGCTCAAAAGAACTTGGCTCCTGCCGGCGTGACTCTGGCTATCGTTCGCGTGGACGCTTTAGGACATGTAGACCGTCCGATCCCGACCATGTTGAACTACGCTACCCATATTAAAAAGGATTCCATGTTCAATACACCTCCTGTATTGCCTATTTACGCGGCTTTACAGACCTTGAAATGGTATAAGGAACAAGGTGGTATCGCCGCTATGGAGAAGAAGGATCTTGAGAACGCGGCGATCTTATACGATGAGATCGATCGCAATAAGTTGTTCCGTGGTACGGTAGCGGAGGAAGATCGTTCGATCATGAATGTTTGTTTCGTGATGAATGATGAGTATAAGGAGTTGGAGGACGAGTTCAGTTAAATATGCTACTGCCGCTGGTATGGTAGGTATCAAGGGACACCGTTCTGTAGGTGGTTTCCGTGCCTCTCTTTATAACGCGATGCCGAAGAGCAGCGTGGAGGCTTTGGTAGCTTGCATGAAAGAGTTCGAGAAACAACATTAATTAAGGAGGATTCAGACATGGCAAAGATATTAGTTGCTACAGAGAAACCTTTCGCCGCTGTCGCTGTGAAAGGCATCCGGGAGGTAGTGGAAGGCGCTGGTATGGAACTGGCTCTTTTGGAGAAATATACAGAGAAGGCGCAATTGCTGGATGCGGTTAAGGATGCCGATGCCGTGATTATCCGTAGCGATAAGGTGGACGCTGAGGTATTGGATGCCGCTAAGAACCTGAAGATCGTGGTTCGTGCCGGTGCGGGGTATGATAACGTGGACTTGGATGCGGCTACTGCCCATAAGGTATGCGTGATGAATACGCCGGGACAAAACTCTAACGCTGTCGCCGAATTGGTATTCGGTATGTTGGTGTACGGGGTTCGTAATTTCTATAACGGAACTTCCGGAACAGAGTTGAAAGGAAAGAAATTGGGTATCTTGGCTTATGGAAACGTGGGCCGTAACGTGGCTCGTATCGCTAAAGGCTTCGGTATGGAGGTTTACGCTTATGACGCGTTCTGTCCGGCTTCCGTGATTGAGGCCGATGGTGTGAAGGCTGTAGCTTCTACGGCGGACTTGTTCAAGGCTTGCCAGATCGTTTCCTTGCATATCCCGGCTACGGCCGAGACGAAGGGTTCTATCAATTTCGAGTTGATGAATTCCATGCCGAAGGGGGCTATCGTAGTGAATACGGCTCGTAAGGAGGTGATGGATGAGGCTGGCCTCGCTAAGATGTTGGAAGAGCGTCCGGATTTCAAGTACTTGACAGATATTATGCCCGCTATCCATGCGGAATTGGCCGAAAAATATGCCGGTCGTTATTTCAGCACCCCGAAAAAGATGGGTGCCCAGACCGCCGAGGCTAATATCAACGCTGGTATCGCCGCCGCCAAGCAGATCGTTGATTTCTTGGTGAATGGCAATGAAAAGTATCGGGTTAATAAATGAGAATATCCGGTTGTAGAGACGGGTACGCCCCGTCTCTACATTGATACATAAACCAATTAGATTTAATTACCATGGCAAAAATAAAACCTTTCAAGGGAGTTCGTCCACCAAAAGAATTTATAGAGGAGGTGGCTTCCCGCCCCTATGACGTATTGAACTCGCAAGAAGCTCGTGCGGAAGCGGAAGGAAACGAGAAATCCCTTTACCATATCATTAAACCGGAAATCGATTTCCCAGAAGGGACGGATGAGCATGATCCGGCTGTTTACCTGAAGGCCGCCGCCAATTTCAATAATTTTCAGGAAAAAGGTTGGTTGGTTCAGGATCAGAAAGAATGCTATTATGTTTATGACCCAAACCATGAATGGCAAGACTCAATATGGGTTGGTAGTCGGGGCTTATGTTCCCGATTATATGAATGGCACGATCAAGAAACATGAGCTGACCCGCCGTGACAAGGAGGAGGATCGCATGAAGCACGTACGTGTCAACAACGCTAATATCGAGCCGGTATTCTTCGCTTATCCCGACAACTCAGAGTTAGACGCTATCGTAATGAAATATACGGCTCGTGAGCGAATATAATTTCGTGGCGAAATTAGACGGTTTCGGCCATACGTTCTGGATTATCGATGAGGATAAGGACATCGCCCGCATCACGGAGTTATTCGGGGAGATGCCTGCGTTGTATATTGCCGACGGACATCATCGTTCCGCCGCCGCTGCTTTGGTAGGAGCGGAGAAGGCCAAGCAAAACCCGGATCATAAGGGAGACGAGGAGTATAACTATTTCATGGCTGTTTGCTTCCCGGCCAACCAATTGACCATTATCGATTACAACCGTGTGGTAAAAGACTTGAACGGCTTGACCGAGGAACAATTCGTTGAGAGATTAACGAAAAACTTCGTGGTAGAGGAGAAGGGCTCTGCTATTTACAAACCGGGTGCCTTGCACAATTTCTCCCTGTATTTAGGAGGGAAATGGTATTCTTTGACCGCTAAGCCCGGTACGTACGATGACAATGACCCGATAGGCGTATTGGATGTCACGATCTCTTCGAACTTGATTCTGGATGAGATTTTAGGCATTAAGGATTTACGTTCGGACAAGCGAATCGATTTCGTGGGAGGTATCCGTGGCCTGGGTGAATTGAAACGCCGTGTGGATAGCGGTGAGATGAAGGTTGCCTTGGCTTTGTATCCCGTTACGATGAAGCAATTGATGGATATCGCCGATACGGGTAATATTATGCCGCCGAAGACGACGTGGTTCGAACCGAAGCTTCGCTCCGGTTTGGTGATCCATAAATTGGATTAAGTCTTATATACATAAATATAGCTTTGGATTGGGGTATAATCGTTGAAGATTATACCCTTTTTTATCCTTGTAACCTAGATATACGGAATAAATTGTATCTTTAGGACTTAAATAGTATCGCAATGGGTAAAATAAAAAATATAGTATTCGATCTGGGGGCGTTATCATAGATTTGGACCGGGATGAACCTGTTCGTCGTTTAATAGAGATTGGGGTCAAAGATGCCGATGGATTGATAGATCCTTACGAACAAAAAGGGGTTTTTCAAGATCTGGAGACCGGAAAGATCGGAGTAGAGGAGTTTTGTCGCTATTTACGGAAGCATACGGGTAAAGACCTTTCTTATGAGGATATTTGTTGGGCTTGGTTTGGCTTCATTGGTGGCGTTCCCCAATATAAATTGGACTACATATTAAAACTCCGTGAGAAATATCAAGTCTATTTATTGAGCAATACAAATCCGATCATACAGCTTGAATGGGCACAGACAAAAGAGTTTACGCCGGCGGGCCGTCCATTAAATGATTATTTCGATAAATTGTATCTCTCTTATGAAATCGGTGTCACGAAGCCAGATCGTGAAATTTTTGATCGCATGGTCTTGGATTCAGGAATCAGACCAGAGGAAACATTATTTGTAGATGATGGTAAGAATAATATCGTAGTGGGGCAGGAACTGGGTTCCATACCTATCAGCCTTTGAATGGAGAGGATTGGAGAGGGAGGCTCGATGAAATACTCTCAAAATCATAGGATCTCTATTCCTCTTAATTAAATCTATATCATTGAAAATGACAAATACTACTTTAAATTTGGAAGAACTACTCTGTGGTGTAAACGAGCTAGTCGATACGCTTTGGATCGTCACATTAGGTAATGAAAAGGTTGAGATAGTCAAAGATTCGATGACTCCCGAAAGGGAAGGAGAATGTTTGGATTATACAGAACTTTGCCAGACTTACATTCAAGAATATGTATATCCTGCGGATTTAGGGAAATGGGAGGAGATCTTATCCTTGAATTCATTGCGGCAAATGGCGGCTAGCGGCGTAGCAAATAAGAAGTTCGACATGCGTTTCTGTAATGATTTGTTGGGTTTTGAGTGGCATGAGGCTTTTATTCGTATCTTGAAAGATAAGAGTGGAATTCCGGATCGTGTCATTCTTTTCAGCCGCTATGTGAATCATTGTCGCAAGGCACAGATCGTAGAGGCTGCCGTTCAGACTGAGTATGATTATGTCGTTTATATAGAGGCAAATACGAATAGCTATGTCATGTATACTTCCAATCGTGAAAGTGGGATGCCGGTCCCCCCGATAGCGAGTAATGACTATGAAAAAGAGGTAGCCGAGTTCCACCACAAATATGTGCCGGAGGATCAGCGAGATGAGTTAACCCGAAATCTTTCCCTAGATCATGTCTTATCTATCTTACAAAATTCCCGTGAGTATGTCTTGTTCTGTCAGGTGATGGAGAATGGCGTTTTTAGGGATAAGAAGTTGCGTTTTAGCTTTTTCGATAAGGAGAGGAATATACTTCTTTTGACCCGGACCGATATTATGGAGGTTCGTGAGGAAGAGCGGCAAAGGCAATTACTTCAAGATGCCCTACAAGTGGCTAAATCGGCAAATCAGGCTAAATCAGATTTCTTATCCCGTATGAGCCATGATATACGTACTCCGATGAATGCCATTATCGGTATGACCACTATCGCCAGTATGCATATCGGCGATCGGGAGCGTATAGTGGATTGCTTGAAGAAGATTATGGTTTCTTCAAATTGTTATTGAACTTGATCAATGAGGTCTTGGATATGTCTAAGGTAGAGAGCGGACATATTTTGCTGACAGACGAGGAGTTCGATATGGGCGAGTTATTGCAAAGCGTAATTACTATGGTTCAGACTTCGGTCAGTCAGAAGTTTCAGGATTTCCGGGTTCACTTGTTTCAAATCAAACATGAAAAGCTGATTGGCGATGTGCAACGGATTCAGCAAGTATTGTTGAATTTGCTGTCAAACGCCATAAAGTATACGCCGGACTATGGGAAAATAACACTTGAGATACGGGAAAAGCCAATTAAAAATGGTAATTATGGTTTATTTGAGGTTACGGTTATAGACAATGGTATCGGGATAAAGCCGGATTTCTTACACAAGGTTTTCGAACCATTTGAACGTGCGGAAGACGCAACCTTGCGGAATATACAAGGAACCGGCTTAGGCATGGCGATAAGCCGTAATATCGCTCATATGATGAATGGTGAGATTCTGGTGGAGAGTGAATATGGCAAAGGTTCCGTTTTTACATTTACGATGCAGTTGAAATTGCAGGATCAAGGGTGTTTTGAGGATGATCATTTAAGGGATTTACCGGTTCTCGTGGTAGACGATGATATCGTGTGTTGCGAGAACGCATGTATGAGGATTAACGAGATCGGTATGAAAGGTGAATATGCCATTTCTGGTGAGGAGGCTATCGGGAAAGTAGAGAGGGCACATCATCTTAATGATGACTATTTTGCCGTTATCCTTGATCTGAAAATGCCGGGAATGGATGGAATCGAGACCGCTACCCGTATCCGAAAAGTCGTTGGCCGGGATATTCCGATCATTATTCTTTCCGCTTATGATTGTCCGCATTTTGAGGAGATAGCCCAACGAGCCGGTGTCGATGGATTCATAAGTAAGCCGTTGATGAAATCCAAGTTATTTTATTTGATGAAAAGTTTCGCTATCAAGCAAGAGGAAAAAGAGGAAGAGACGGAGAAGCCTCAATATCCTTTCGGTAACTTTGAGGGTAAGCGGATCTTGCTGGTGGAAGATAATAGCTTGAATAGGGAAATAGCGACTGTGTTACTAGAAGAGACCGGTGCGGTGGTAGAGGAGGCGGAAAATGGCCTTGTCGCGGTGAATATGGTAAAAAACTCTAGTCCGGGATATTATGACTTGGTATTTGTGGATATCCAGATGCCGGTCATGAACGGGTACGACTCTACTCGCCATATTCGGGCATTAGAACGTCCGGATATCAAGTCCATGCCGATAATAGCCATGTCTGCGAACGCATTTGCGGAAGACATCAAGTTGTGTAAAGAATCCGGAATGAATGAGCATATCGCTAAGCCGATCGATTTCGGGAAGGTTCTTGAGATCTTAGAGAAGTACTTGTAGATATAAGGATATAAAAAAGGCCATATCTTAGCTAAGCGCTATCAGATACGGCCTCTTTTTTGGTGTTATTTACTGGATGCCACGTTCTCTCAAACGTTTCTGCCAGTTCCATGCGGATTGCAGGGTGTCGGCTAAAGTCTCCTTGGCGGTCCAGCCTAATACCTTATTCGCGTGCTCCGGATTGGCCCATACCTTCTCGATATCACCTTCACGACGGCCCACGATCTTGTGCGGAACCTTAACGCCTGTTGTCTGCTCGAAGGTATTGATCAGTTCAAGGACAGAAACACCATTACCGGTACCTAGGTTGAATATCTCGATATGCTCATCAGACTTATTCTCAAGCATACGGTCCATAGCGATTACATGCGCTTTCGCCAAGTCTACGACATTGATATAGTCACGGATGCAAGAGCCGTCTGCCGTATCATAATCATCGCCGAATACGCTTAATTCCTTGCGGATACCCATAGCCGTCTGTGTCAAGTACGGGATCAAGTTCTGGGGAACACCATTTGGCAACTCGCCGATCTCTGCGCTTGGGTGAGCGCCTATCGGGTTGAAGTAGCGCAAGATGATACTCTTGAAAGGCGCTCCCGCATGGATCGTATCCCGGATAATCTCCTCCGGTTGATCTGCTTCGTGTTTTCCATAAGGAGACATAGCGGG
>ENA-OQAB01001225-OQAB01001225.1-human-gut-metagenome-genome-assembly--contig:-NODE-1225-length-12346-cov-1.913577_pt1 | contig 12346 bp, 19 predicted proteins | sample MGYA00242490_ERZ504517 | MGnify/ENA primary metagenome ERZ504517 (study PRJEB26092, sample SAMD00036298) | human gut metagenome | host: Homo sapiens | study: EMG produced TPA metagenomics assembly of...
ACGGAAGCAGAATGATCAGAATACCAAACAGCAGATAAGCGGCTATTTTCATATAAATTTTCTTTGTTTCTTCACTTGCGGCAGTCAACAGTCTCAGAGGGCGTTCCTTCGGCTTGAAATTCGGTATCTGCGTCTGCTTTTTTCAGGAACAAACGGAATTTTACCTCCATCAGTGCGTAAGCCGCAACACCGATGATAATGGAAAGCAGAGCACCCAAATCAAAGGGAGTATGCCAGAATACCGCCAATCAGACCTACAATGAAACGGGAGCTGTAGGTTTTGTATTTTGGAATATCGTTCAGAATGTAACCAACATGATCGAAAACATTATAATACACATAGCGGTTGTGATCATCCTTATAGATATGCATGCCGGCAAGATCTTCACCGCTCATGCCTTTTTTTCTTCTTATTTACAGCTTTATTAGCCATGTTATCACCTCTAGTTTACATTATATATGGAAACGCTTTTTTCGTCTAGCAAAACAAGAATATAAATTAGCAATATTTTGTACAAATTAACAACATTTTGCGCACCTCGTTGTTTTTTTGATAAACGCTGAGCTATAATGAAATCGTAATGAAAAGGATTTCAAATCCGGAAAAGGAGTGAAGGAACATGATCTTTGGAAAATGACACAAAAGAATGGGAAAGTTTAAAAGGAATTTACACGGCAACAGAAATTTAACCAGCAGCCGAACACCTGGAAAAAAACCAATCAAGCAGGTAGAGGAACACAAGGAAGAAATCAAGGCATTTATCGAAAACGTAACGAAACACGATGACTATGATATCATTCTGACAGGCGCAGGTACCAGTGAAATTCGTTGGAAACGCCATCTTCACATATGTGAGCAAGAGAACAAACTATAAAACAAAATCATATGCCACTACAGATATCGTGGCAGCTACCGGAAAACTATCTGTCACAGACAAAACCAACCCTGCTGATCTCTTACGGACGCAGCGGAAACTCACCGGAATCTGTAGGTGCAGTAGATGTAGCGGATGAAGTATGCGGTAAGAATCTGTATCATCTGTTTATTACCTGCAATCATTGAGGGTGCTCTTTACAAAGGCAGCGGAAAAAAGAGAGAATGCATATGCAATCAATCTGACTCCTGAAACACACGATCAAAGCTTCGCTATGACTTCCAGCTTCTCTAATATGATGCTGGCCACCCTGCTGTGCTTCAGTCTGGATAATCTGGATGAAGTTGAAAGCAGAGCTGGAGGACGTTATCAAGGCTGCAGAAAGAATGCTTGCCAACAACTGGGAATTCTTCAAGGATGCTGTAGGCGCATATGAACTTCAACCGTATCGTTTATCTTGGCGCAAAACTGCCTGAAGGGAATCGCACAGGAATCTCAGCTGAAGATTCTGGAGCTGACTGCCGGACGCGTTGCGACAATGTATGATTCTCCAATGGGATTCCGTCATGGACCGAAATCCATCATCAATGATGACACCCTGACCATCGTTTATCTGAGTGACGATCCATATACCCGTCAGTATGAAGTGGATCTGATTAAGGAAATGAGCCCGCAGCGTAAAGGAAACAAGCTGATGGCAATCATGAATAAGAGAGATGAAGAGGTTGCAGGTCTGGTTGACTATGCATTCTCATTCGATCTGGACAATGAGCATGAAAACGCATTCCTTGGATTTGATTACATCGTTGCTGCACAGGTACTTGCATTATTCAAATCTTTATCATATGATATAACTCCGGATAACCCATGTCCTACAGGAGAGGTTAACCGTGTTGTAAAGGGCGTAATTCTGCACCCTTACACAAAGAGATAGGAACGGAGGATATAAAGATGATCGGACTAATCGTAACCGGACACGGTAATTTTGCATCCGGATTGACCAGCTCATTGAAGCTGATTGCCGGAGAACCAAAGAATTATGTAGCAGTAGACTTCCTGGAAAGCTATTCTGTAGATGACCTGGAACGCGAATTAACAAAAGCACTGGACGAGCTGAAGGACTGCGAAGGCGTTCTGGTTCTGTCTGACCTTGGTGGAGGGTCTCCATTCAAAACTGCAGTTATGGTAGGATACCCGAGAGGCAATGTTGAAGTTGTTGCCGGTACAAACCTGCCGATGCTGATTGAAGTCAATATGGGACGCCAGTTTGTAGAAGAACTGGGTATGCTGACTGAAATGGCAATGAACACTGGAAAAGATCAGGTTGTTCGTTATGAATTTAAGCCTGTTCAGCAGGAAGAGCCAACAGACGGAATCTAAGAGGAAGCTGATGCATGATTGATTGGCATACCATACTCTGGTGCTGCATCACCCTTGGTTTTCTGCTCATCTGCTTTCTGCTCATCTATTATATCGTCAGCGCACGTATGATGAAAAAGAAAAGAGAAGAACTGAAGGATCAGCTCAACCGTATGAAGCCGGGGAAGGATATCCTGTTCGCAGGCGGTATCAGGGGAAAGATTATCCGTGCAAAGGAAGAGTACCTCGATGTTGAAGTGGCAAAAGGAATTGAAATTACAATTTCCAGACTTGCGGTCAACCAGGTGCTGGAGAAAAGAAACTCTTCGAAAACAAAATAATGAAAAGCACACAAAACCATGCTGGAATTGTGTGCTTTTTCTATGAATTCGACGCTAAGATTTCAGAAGTCTTTCCTATATGAAAGAATATCCCTTTGTGATTACCACAGAGCTGTTGCAGAATCACATGATTGCTTCTATTCTTCTGCTACCGCTGACATAATCTTTTCCGTATATAAAATACATTTTCCTGTTCTCTCAGAAGAATAACCCGCTTTTTCATCCAAATTCATATACATGAGGACATAAAAACCAGACAATACAAGAAATCGTCTGGTTTTCAGCTGTCTTTTATGAATCATTGTTTGAATATGAGTTTTTCTTCCTTCATAAACCAACTCATTCCATATTTCTAATAGGAATCTGTGAACATATCTGTGTGTTGTGATAACCATATGCTTTACAGATGCTGCTAATTGTAAATCGTCTTTGCATAGTCTGTCGGAGTGATACCGAACTGCTGCTTGAATTTCCTTGAAAAATAGTGAATGGAGGTAAATCCCATCATACTGGCGATTTCGCTGATTGTGTAGACACTCTCTTTAATGAGCAGCTTGCTTTTGTTAAGCTTCAGGTCACTGATATACTGCTTCGGCGCAACCCCAAGGTTATTTTTAAAGAGAGTCTGCAGGCTGGAGCGTGATATTGAGAATTTCAGACAGATTTCCTCGATGGTGATCTGCTCATAGATGCTGTCATTGATAAAAATTACGATTTCATTTAACAGCTCATTTTCAAACCGCTGCTGCATCGGTGTTGATGCGACAGGGGAACTGGTAAGGAAGTCATATTGCAGAATTTTGATAAGCAGCTCCTTCATGTAACATAGCATCAATTCACTGTCATAAAGCATATCATTGCCGGAGACCTTAATAAAATTGTTTAAAGCGTTGTGGATATCACGGTGGGCATTGTAGACACGATTCGTGACAAGATAGGAATCGGGTATTTCCATATCAAACATGATGGTGAGATAGGAACATGATTTTGCGTGACCGGTTTTCTGGGTATGGTACTGCCCGGGCGCATATAAAATAAGATCCAATTCATCCAGCTGATACGTTTCTCCATCCACAGTCGTTTCCAGCTCGCCATTGTCGATGAAGGTCAGCTCCCAGTAATTGTGCTTCTCACCTGGAAAGGTATAGCTGGCATTGCGGACCTGATAATAATAGGCTAGAATTTCTTTTATCTCAAAGGTTGGTACGATTGGCTCATAGACGATTGGATTATGGTCATAGGTAGACATCTGTCTCTTCTTTGCCTTGAAATCCATCTCCACTTCCAGCTTAGCACTGGAGGATATGCATAGAAAATTAAATTTAACGCCCTTTCGTATTTTGATATGGCGATGTACTACAAAACGCTCATAGCTTCTGGCAGTATCATCCTTTGTGACGACCAGCATAACGATTCCGCTCTGTACGCGAACATAGATGTCACTGGTATAGAACATGAAATTATCAAAGCTCTTGTCCTTCAGCTTTACAATTGTGCGACTGAGCTTCGGTGTCTGGTGCTTTGTGAGTTCATTGACGATTTCACCGTATTTATTGAAAATAAAACTTGTTGTTTTATTAAACAAAGCAATCACCCTCTCATTACTATTAGTATATCAAATTCAGATTTGATATAAAAGGAAAAAGGAAGAAAATCAAGCAGCAATGAAATCACTGAAAACTCTATATTTTTATGTAAGTGTTTTCATAAAATGGAAATGGTAATAAAAAAAGACAAATTTAATTTATTTATCACACAATTAACAAAAATCATGGGAATATGTAAAATTTTGATGCTGGTATGTATATTTCTGATAGTTTGCATTATTTACCTGCAAAATCTCCGGAAAATTACTAAAAAGTGCAAAATCACTGATAAAAAGTGTAAAGAATTATGCTGTTTTTTGACATAGAATCTAAGTGAACTGAAAGGGTTTACTTATCGAATCCACCTCATCAAGGTTCGGTAAATTAGTTCATGTCTAATGGTAGAAGGGAGAGAGCAAAATGCCAGATATCGTATTAACAAGAATTGATAACCGTTTGATTCACGGACAGGTTGCAACACAGTGGTGTGGAGTTGTAGGAGCTAACCTTCTGTTAGTAGCCAATGATGCAGTGTCTACAGATGAATTCCGTCAGGGATTGATGAACATGGCTGCACCGGCTTATGCGCAGACACGTTTCTTCACAATCGAGAAGACAATCAATATCATCCACAAAGCTTCTGCAAATCAGCATATTGCAATTATCTGCGAATCTCCGCAGGATGTGCTTAAGCTCGTAGAGGGCGGCGTACCGATCAAAAAATTAAATATCGGTAATATGCACATGGCTGAGGGTAAACGTCAGGTGGCAACTTCGGTTGCAGTTGATGACGACGATGTTGCAACATTTAGAAAGTTGCAGGATCTCGGTGTGGAACTGGAAATCAAACGAGTTCCTGATACACCGGCAGAAAGTACAGAAAAATTATTCAAATGATAATTAAGTTTTATCGGTTAATTGGAAAGGAGTAAACATGGGAGATATTTCAATCATCCAAGCTCTTCTGGTCTTCGTAGTAGCCTTTATCATGGGTATTGACCAGTTCAGCTTCTTAGAGTCCCTGTACCAGCCGATCGTTACTTGCCCGATTATCGGAGCAATCCTTGGTAACTTTGAGCTTGGTATCGTAGTAGGTGGTGCTTACCAGCTTATTCAGATCGGAAGTATGCCGATCGGTGGAGCACAGCCGCCAAACGCAATTCTTGGTGGTATTATGGCAACTATTTTCGCAGTTTCACTTGACATGGAAGCTACAGCAGACGGTGTAGGCGCAGCAATGGGTCTTGCAATTCCGTTCGCAGTATTCGGACAGTATGCAGTTACACTGACATTTACATTTATGTCCGGTATGATGGCTAAAGCTGACAAGTACGCTGAGGAAGCTAATGTTAAAGGTATCCGCAACATCAACTTCCTTGAGATGGCAGTACTTGGATGTCTGTTCGGAGTTCTTGCAGTAGCAGGACTTTACGGCGGAACAGCTCTTGGTGAAACACTGAAAGACTTCTCTTACCAGTTCTCATGGGTAATGGCAGGTCTGGATGCAGCAGGCGGCGCTATGAAGTTCGTTGGATTTGCTATCCTGATGAAAGTTATGATGTCCGGAGAAATGTGGGGATTCCTTCTTGCAGGTTTCGCAATGGCACTTATTTGTGCAGCAAACGCATCAACAGCAGGAGCAACACTTCTCCTTTGTGCATTCGTAGGTGCAGCTATTGCAATCTATGACTTCACAACACAGACAAAGATCAAACAGAATGCCGGCGCAGGAGCAGGCTTTGTAGGAGGTGACCAGGATGGCATATAATATTCCAGAGAAATATCAGGATTTGACTCCGGCACCACAGCTGGATAAAAAAACTTTGAACAAAATGGTTTGGCTGTCCTGTTTCTTACAGGCATCCTTCAACTATGAAAGAATGCAGGCTTGTGGATGGCTTTGGGGAATGCTTCCGGGTCTTCAGAAAATACATACAAACAAAGAAGACCTTAAAGCTTCCATGGCACACAACCTTGACTTTTTGAACACTCACCCGTTCCTCGTAACATTTGTAATGGGTATTGTTCTTTCACTTGAGCAGAACAAGGCTGATACAGCTACAATCCGTTCCGTACGTATTTCCGCAGCAGGACCGCTCGGTGGTATCGGTGACGCTCTTTTCTGGCTGACACTTGTTCCGATCACAGCAGGTTTGACAGCAAACATGGCGATGGAAGGACAGATTATCGGTGCGGTTCTCTTCCTTATCATCTTCAACGCTGTTCAGTTTGCAGTTCGTTTTGGTCTTATGTACTGGTCTTACGGACTTGGTACAAAAGCAGTTACACTGTTGACATCAAGCGCAAAAGAGTTTACTCGTGCAGCAAGTATCCTTGGTATCTTCGTTGTAGGTGGACTTATTGCTAACTATGGTGGAACATCACTGCGTATCGTTGTTGGCGATCCGGCAATCAACATTCAGGGACTTCTTGACGGAGTACTTCCGAAATTGATTCCGTTGTTGATCACACTTGGAATTTATGTTCTGATCAAAAAAGGCTGGACACCGGTTAAATGTATCATCCTTATCCTTGTAGTAGGTATCCTTGGTTGTGCATTCGGTATCTGGACAGGTGATTCTAAAGCTATGGACGCTGACGGAAACACAATTCCGGGAGGATATACACCGCTTGTTGAGTGGTATCAGCTTCCGGAGGAGCCGGCTGAATAAGTCGATTCATTATGAAAATGCCGATATAAATCTATATCGGGTATAAGTAAGGGGAGGGATTTTAATCCCCCCCTTACATTATTTTACAGAGAAATTAGGTGGCTGTTTGAACACAATAACAATTTTTATTATATTGATTGCCGCTGTCGGATATATTATTTTTCAGGGCATCAAAAATTTTTCAACTGCATAATATGAATGTCGGACTTAAAAACAAGGACAGTGTCCTTGTGGAAAAAAACCGGCAGATATGTGGATCACGAGAAAACTTCTTGGAGAGTATGTCTGTGACCTCTATAAATTAAGAGTGTTATATGTGACGAAAGACGAAGAAAAATTCGAGAAAATGCTCATACATATGCTGGATACGACATATCCGCGTCCTGATGATAAGCAAAGCTTTTTGGAAACGTATTTTCATACATTCCTGATCAAAGGTAACAGGAAATATGCGGACTGGATCTTAAAGGAAATTAAGAAAACAGGGGACGAGGCATTTATTCATTACAACGAGAATGCATATGCGGTCATGCTTGACGGCAGAACAGATCTGATCGAGGAGATGGACGAGGATATCAAATTCAAAGCGGTACTGATTGGATTTGCAGCTCGGAGTGATCTTGGTTATGATTCAAAGCAATATTCTGCTCTGGGGGATGACAAAAATGCACTGATTTACATGCAGAGTGCAAAAGCTTGTTTACATCCCAAAGCTGTTTATATGCCCGTTGTCGATCGTTATCTTAGAGAGGCTGAGGCTCAGGAGCAAGATAGTTAAAGCAAAATACTGCAGAAAATGCAGACAGTAATATAGAACAGGAGAGATATTATGATAGGATTAATCGTTACAGGACATGCAAATTTTGGTTCGGGTATGACAAGCTCTGTGAATTTGATCGCAGGAGAGCAGGAAGCATACCGTTATGTAGATTTTCTTCCGACATATGGAACAGAAGAACTGACAGAAGAGATTGCGAAAGCAATGGATGAGTTGAAAGATTGTGAAGGAATTATTATCTTTACAGATCTGATGGGTGGATCGCCGTTTAACGTTGCTGCTTCACTCGGACACGGAAAAGAAAATGTACGCATTGTTGCGGGTACAAACCTGCCGATGCTCGTAGAGATCGTAATGTCGCGTAAATTCATGGACGATCTGGACGGACTTGTGGAGTCTGTACTTGAGACAGGAAAAGAGCAGGTAACAAAATATGAATTCAAGCAGGTAGTACAGGAAGAGTCTGAAGACGGAATTTAAATCGACTTTTTATAATGGCTGATATTCGCGGAAAAGACGATACAGCCGTAAGTCTGAATATTAACTGCATACTATAAAACACGCTGCAAAAAGCAGCACGAAAGGAGATAAATCATGAGTACAATTTTTGGTATTACAGAAGACAAAATGAAAGAAACATCTTCAACATTTACATTAACGGAGATCTATCAGCAGCCGGCGACATGGGAGAAGACATGCCGTCAGATCGAGGAGAACAAAGAAGAACTTCAGAAATTTATCGATCAGGTTATCAAATGTGATGATTTCGATGTGATCCTTACAGGAGCAGGAACAAGTGAATTTGTAGGAAATGCATTATTTGCACATCTTTCCGGTCTGCTGAAATCACAAAGCAAAAATCTTACGGTACAACAGATATTGTCGCTACGCCGGAAGCATATTTGTCTCGCACGAAAACCGACTCTTCTGATCAGTTTCGGACGTCGGGAAATTCACCGGAGTCTGTCGGAGCGGTAGATGCGGCAGAAAGCGTATGTGATAATGTTTATCACCTTTTTGTAACATGTAATAAAAACGGAGCTCTTTCCAAACGTGCGGCAGAGACACATAACTGCTACGCAATCAATCTGACAGATGAGACACATGATCAGAGCTTTGCAATGACATCAAGCTATTCTAACATGTATCTTGCAACATATCTTTGCTTCCACCTGAACGAGCTGGAAGAGACAGTTGAAAAAAGTTCGCAAGATCGCAGCAGCAGGACAGAACTTCCTTGACAATCATTACAGTGTCGCTCAGCAGATCGTTGATGAATACAATTTTGAACGTATCGTATATCTTGGAAGCAACACATTAAAAGGAACATCTCAGGAATCTGCCCTTAAAATGCTTGAACTGACAGCCGGACGTGTTGTTACAATGTATGACACACCGATGGGATTCCGTCACGGACCGAAATCAATCGTTGACGATACAACATTAACAGTTGTATATTTGAGCGATGAAGCTTATACAAGACAGTATGAAGTGGACCTTCTCAAAGAATGAGCGGACAGAGAAAAGGAAACAAGATCGTAGTTGTTATGAGCAGTGCAGATGAAGCTGTTTCAGCACTTGCAGACTACACAGTTGTATATGACATGAAAGAAGAGAATGAAAACATTCTTCTTGGATTGGATTATATCTTGTTTGCACAGACACTGGCAGTTCTTAAATCACTTTCACTTGATATCACACCGGATAATCCGTGTCCGACAGGTGAAGTAAACCGAGTTGTAAAAGGTGTTACACTTTATCCGTATACAAGAAAATAAGACTGACCGAAAGAATTACCGGAAATGCCAAAAGGTATATTTCGGGATTGTAAGCGGTCGCCAAGGTTTTTGGAAAAGTCCGGACTTTGGTTTGTCACCGTTACAAAAAGAACATGGTTTGCCGAAAGGCAGACCATGTTCCGATAAGGAGGATAAAATATAATTATGGCTATTAACAGTGAAGTTATCATATGGACTTGTGTTACAGTTGCGGTACTTGTCGGCATCTGTGCAATCGTTCTGATCGCAATGTCTTCAAGAAACATGAAGAAAAACCGCGAAGCGATGCGCGATCTGCAAGGTGCAATCAAAGTTGGAGCACGCATCATGTTCGCGGGTGGTATTTACGGAAAGATCGTTAAGATCAAAAACGATGTGATCGATGTGGAGATCAACAAAAGCACTGTGATCCAAATTTCCCGATACAGCATTCAAAACGTAATCACAGACTAAAATATCATTCAGATGTGATCAGGGTTTGTTTTGGCGGTTTTGGTTTTCGGCTGCTTTTCTGGCATAGTCGCTTGGCGTTGTGTTAAAATATTTTTTAAACAACCTCGAAAAGTAGTGGATAGAGCTGAAACCGAGTCTGTATGCGATCTCGCTGATTGTGTATTGATTCTCGCGGATCAGCTCTTTACTTTTTTGAAGTTTAATATTGAGCAGATAGTTCTTTGGCGAGGTGTTCAGGTGAGTCTTGAACAGCGCTTGCAGAGAAGAACGTGAGATAAAAAATTCATGACAGATGTCTTCTATCGTGAGTGGTTCGGTAAGACGCTTGTTCATGTAAGCAAGAATCTCAGACAGAAGGTCGTTTTGAGCCGATTTGCTGTCAGTTAAGAGTGTTTTATGGTTCATTGTCTCATAGAACTGCATGATCAGCAGGAGAACTTCCTGAAGATAGCAGACCATTAAAGTATGAGTATAGTAGGAATGTTCTTCGCTTTCGATCAAAAGTTTCCAAAGGATCTGCTGCATTTCGCTTGTACAGTGAAATGTATGATTAAGGATATGCAGAGAACGCCTGTGATTTACTTCAAATACGACTGTGAGATATGAGCAGCCGTTTTGTACGGATAAGTCGGCTTTGTCAGAGCGGTATATGATCAAGTCATGAGGCTGAAGTGTGTTCGTTCCGGAAGAGAGGGTGATATCCAGACTGCCTTCGTACACATAGATCAGTTCATATGATTTGTGTGCAGGCTGTACAATGTGGCATGCTTTGGACTGCTTTGTAAACCAGCAATCAAGGATTCGCCTTAAGTGGAACGGTACAGATACAGGCTGATATGTATACGGAGTTGACAGTGGTTTTGTAAAATCTGTCAGTTGCTGTTCTTTACAGCAGTTTTTCCCGATAAGGATATTCCACGTAAGAGAAGAGGCCAGTGGAATCACATTAAATGCGGTATTCGGAGCAAGTTTTAAATTGTGACGCAGAGGAAATGTTTTTAACTCCGTCATGTCAGGATCTGTAGCGATAAGCAAAAGTCCCAATCCGGCGGGGCATTCTATATATACTTCGCACGGAAAAAGAAAGAGAGTATCTAGTTTTTTTGAAGATGCAGAAAACTCCCATTGATTTAAATTATGTTTTTGAGTGTCGAGCGGTTCATCATAAAACGCCCCAAAAGGTTCAAATTTATTTGTTATCTGTTGATTTGTCATGATGGGATACCTCGGTTGTAAAAAACGATTTTGTACTTTTTAAATAATACAACATTTTTTAACGAAAATCAAGATGTGGGATTTGTATGTCCCGCGAAAGACAGGAGGAATTGTAATGATTATTCAAAGTAAAAAAGTTTGGTTTGCAGATCAGTTTGTAGAAGCACAGATTGAAGTGAAAGACGGAAAAATTGTCGATATCTATGAGTACGGAACTCATCCGGTAGATTGTGATTACGGAGATAACCGTATTTTGCCGGGATTCATTGACGTGCACTGTCACGGAGCTTACGGCTTTGATACGAATGATGCGAAAGAAGACGGACTTCGTTACTGGGTGCGCAATATTGTAGATGAAGGAGTGACGGCTCTTCTTGCGACAACTATCACGCAGAGTGAAGAAGTGTTGACAAATGCCTTGAAAAATGTGGCGAAAGTTGTTGAAGACGGTTATGAAGGAGCAGAGATTTTAGGAGTTCACTTTGAAGGTCCGTATCTTGATATGAAGTACAAGGGAGCACAGCCGGAACAGTACATTGTAAAACCTACGGTAGAGCAGTTTAAGAAATATCAGGAAGCGGCAAATGGATTAATAAAATATATTACGATGGCAACAGAGACAGATGATGATTTCGCATTGACACGTTACTGTGCGGAAAACGGGGTAGTTGTGAGTATCGGACATTCGGCGGCAACGAGCAAAGAAGCGGTACAGGCATTTGCCCATGGCGCAAGATCGATGACACATGTATATAACGGAATGACACCGTTTAATCACCGTGCGAACGGACTTGTAGGCGCTGCATATAGAATGAAGAGCATGTATGGCGAGATTATTTGCGACGGCAATCATTCAACACCGTTAGCGCTCCATCAGTTCTTTGAAGCAAAAGGACCTCATTACGGAATCATGGTCAGTGATGCGCTTATGGCAAAAGGATCACCGGCAGGATCGAAATTTATTTTCGGAGGAAACGAGATTGAGATTTATGAAGACGGAAGCGCACATCTGACGTCTTCAAAAGGTTTGGCGGGATCGACTCTTCATATCAATGAAGGACTGCGTATTCTGATCGAAGAAGCGCTTGTTCCGGTAGATACGGCAATTAACGTCTGTACAAAGAACCCGGCTGCCATGCCTGAAGGATCGATGATCGCAAAGGTTCTATTAAAGTGGGATTGGATGCGGACCTTGTTGTTCTTGACCGTGATTATCAGGTACTTCAGACATATTGCATGGGAAAAGCAATGTTAGATAAAAATCTAGAAAATGAAAGATTGTGGAATGA
>ENA-OQAB01001226-OQAB01001226.1-human-gut-metagenome-genome-assembly--contig:-NODE-1226-length-12341-cov-3.249550_pt1 | contig 12341 bp, 11 predicted proteins | sample MGYA00242490_ERZ504517 | MGnify/ENA primary metagenome ERZ504517 (study PRJEB26092, sample SAMD00036298) | human gut metagenome | host: Homo sapiens | study: EMG produced TPA metagenomics assembly of...
TATTAAAGAAGTGACAGTGGAGGGTAAAAAATGAATAAACAAAAAAGCAAAGAACCTTGCGTTCATGTCGCTATTTATAGCGATAGAAATTCTCATGGTGATGGTGCCATTTTTAGGCTTTATCCCAGTTGGTCCATTACGTGCAACAACCTTGCATATTCCTGTTATTATTGCAGGTATTGTTTTAGGAAAAGAAAAGGTGCTGGAATTGGTCTGGTATTTGGTTTATCAAGTTTGATTATGAATACAATTCAACCTACAGTGACATCATTTGTCTTTTCCCCATTTATTAGTGGATCTATTTTAAGTGCTTTTATTGCTATTGTTCCACGTGTTTTGATTGGTTATGTTGCCGGTCTCATTTACGAATTATTAAAAGGTAAAAATGAGACAATCGCTATGATCGTAGGTTCTTTTTTAGGTGCCATGACAAATACAATTCTTGTTCTTGGAGGAATTTATGTGATTTTTGGGTCTCAATATACCAGTGCTATTGGACAAGATTTTTCCCGCATTACTTCCTTATTTATTAGGAATTATAACAACAAATGGAATTGTTGAAGCAATTGTTGGAACAATTATTGCTGTGATGGTTTCTCGTATATTAATTAAAATGAATTAAAGAAATGAGGGTCCCCGATGTCAAAAAAAATTATTATTGGTATTACTGGTAGTATTGCTGCATATAAAGCCATTCAATTGATTAGTGACTTGATGAAAAAAGACTTTCATGTAGAAGTCATGATGAGTGAAAGTGCAACTCAGTTTGTGACACCTGTATGTATTCAATCATTAACCAAACGAAAAGTTTATGTTGATACTTTTGATGATGAAAATCCTGCAATCATTACGCATGTTGATATTGTCAAAGATGCAGATTTATTTATGGTTGTCCCAGCAAGTGCACATACTATTGCTAAATTAGCCAATGGTCTTGCTGATAATATGTTAACTTGTGCATTTTTAGCTGCAACTTGTCCAAAGTTGATTGCTCCAGCAATGAATGTCCATATGTATGAAAATCCTATCACGCAAAGAAATATTCAAAGTCTTAAGGAACTTGGAGTTTATTTTGTTGAACCAACTTCAGGAATCTTAGCATGTGGCGATATTGGTAAAGGAAAATTAGCTGATGAAGATGATTTGATGGATATGATTGACTTTGCACTTGCTAATAAGCCATTGCTAGGTAAAAAAAATCTTAGTCAGTGCTGGTCCAACCCAAGAAAGTATTGATCCAGTTCGTTATATCACGAATCATTCAAGTGGAAAAATGGGTTACGCTATTGCTAAGGCTGCCTTTTGCCTAGGGGCTGATGTGACTTTAGTGAGTGGTCCTACGCATTTAAAAGTCCCATATGGTATAACATGTATTGATGTTATTAGCGCTAAAGATATGTATGAATCAATTATTGAGAGTGCTAGTCATCAAGATTATATTATCATGTCCGCCGCAGTGGGAGATTATGCAGTCCAAGAAATTGCTGATGAAAAAATCAAGAAAAATGATGAAACACTTACTTTAGACTTACAGAAGAATAAAGATATTTTATATGAATTGGGTCAAAGAAAACAAGCCAATCAAGTCTTATGTGGTTTTGCTATGGAAACAAGTGATTTGATTTTACATGCAAAAGAAAAACTAGAAAAGAAGAATTGTGATATGATTGTTGCTAATCATTTAAAGACTGCAGGTGCTGGTTTTCAGGGTGATACCAATGTTGTGACAATGATAACACAAGATGATATGTTGGATTATGGCTTAATGTCTAAAGAAGAATTAGCTTATGTGATTTTAGAGACTTTAATGGATTTGGAGGGACAAAGATGTTAGTTGTTATTGATATTGGAAATACAAATATTACAATGGGAGTTTATCGTCAAGATGAATTAATTGGAAATTATCGTTTGACAACGAAATTTCAAAGGACATCGGATGAATATGGATTTATGTTATTATCTTTTTTAAATGCTTCATCTATTTTAGTTGAAGATATTGAAGATATTATTATTAGTAGTGTCGTTCCAAAGATTAATTATTCTTTTACAAACTGTATAAAGAAATACTTACATAAAAATCCTATCTTTATTGGTCCTGGAGTGAAAACTGGAATTGATATTCGCATTGATAATCCTTCTACCCTAGGAGCTGATCGCTTAGTTGATGCCGCTGGTGCTTATTATACTTATGGTGGACCTTGTTTAGTCATTGATTTTGGAACCGCAACAACTTATGATGTTGTAAGTAGTAAAGGTGAATTTTTAGGTGGAGCAACTGCTCCAGGAATTGGTATTTGTACCAATGCCCTTTCTTCGCAAGCTGCTAAATTACCAGAAATCGAAATTAAAAAGCCAAGTAAAATCATTGCCCGTAATACCATTCATAGTATGCAAGCAGGAATTGTTTTTGGCTATATTGGACAAACAGAATATATCATAAAAAAGATTAAAGAAGAATACGGTGAAGATTTAAAGGTTATTTCTACTGGTGGTCTTGGAAGAATTATTGCTAGTGAAACTGATCAGATAGATATTTATGATGTTGATTTAACATTTAAGGGACTTAAAATTATATACGAAAAAACAAAGAAAAATCTATATTAATCAAAGAGGGGATGCCCCTCTTTTTTATTTTATAATTGCAGATTTTGTAAATTTATACATCTTTTAAAAAAATCATGTTAATGAGTTTGAAAGTGAATGGGGTGATGAAGATGCTAAAGGTTATATTATGTTGTAGTGCTGCAATGTCAACAAGTTTATTGGTTGAAAAATAAAAATGAAGCGATAAATGAAATATTCAAATAGATATAGAAGCTCAAGGTATTAATGATATTGATGAGAGAACTCAAGCTGATATAATTCTTTTGGCTCCTCAAGTCAAGTATGCTAAAAAACAGATAGAAAAGCTTGTCTCTCCTATTCCAGTTGCTGAAATTTCTATGCGAGATTATGGACTCATGGATGGAAAAAGTGTATTTTCTTATATTTTAAGTCATGTTAAACAAGAAAAGGAATAATCGATGAATTATTCCTTTTCTTGTTTAAGATTATTTTTTTCTTGAAAAAGCATATAGAGTAATTTAGCTTGAATAACTTCTTTTGAAAATAGTGTTAAAAATTTGGAAATGTCCATTTTTTCTTCTTCAGGATATAACATGGCATGTAAGAAACGGCCAATGATGCCTTTTTTACTAATATTACTAAATGTTCTAGATATATCATCAGCCAAACGTAATGATAACATCTGGAAATCAGGATCCATATATTCTTCAAAATCTTTTAATAAATCATCTACAAAAATATCAAACTGATAAACATAACTTGGATCTTTTGTTAATAATTGTCCTAACCAATCAAGTGTTACATAAAGGTAATCTTTTTCATCTAGTGGTTGTTCTTTATGTGATTCCATATATTTATAAACTAAATTACCAGCAGAATCATTTCTTAATAGGGAACGCATATATCTTTCTAAATATAAGACTTCTTTATAAAACTCATGAAATAAAGGTGTTTCAAATTGTTCAAAAGTATATTGAACACCAACTAAATTTCCGAAATATTTCATTGCAGTCTGATAGCCAATTCGCATATTGCGTTGTAAAGCATCTTTAGAAAAATCCATAAATCCACCTAAATCTACATAAGGTGTTGTATAGATAATATGAGGTCGATTTAAATAATGTTTGTGGGTTGCTTCTTCATGCATATCAACAACAATAACTTCATCGGCTCCCATATCTAAAGCTAAATCAACTGGAACGTTGTCATAATAACCTCCATCAATAAATGATTGATTTTGAAAATTATGAGTTGGAAAAACTGGGAAACATGAGGCACTGGCAATTAAATAATCAAAGATATATTCTTTTTCCATCTCTGATTTGGTAATGAGTAGAGGCTTTAATGATGGATAATGGACAGTACATAAACCAAAATCAATTGGTGAAGATAGTAATTGATCTTCTTTTAATAATCCTCGAATTAATTCTTTTAATGGTGTAATATCAGCACCTTTTTCTTTTAAATAGCTTTTAAAGAAAGAAACAACAAGATTTGATTGATCCAACATTGTATCTAAATCAAAATTAAAATCAGGACTAAATCCTCCCGCAAAGACTTTAGAAATATCTAAATTTTCCCATAAATCTTCCATTGCTTGTTGATCATTTTGAGCCAATAAACATCCATTTAAAGCCCCTATAGATGTTCCAGTCACTATTTGATAATCAATTCCTAATTCTTTTAAAGCTCTCATATATCCAGCTTCATAGGCTCCTTTAGAACCCCCACCAGCAAGGACAACTGCACGTTTCATATTACCCCTCTTTTCTTTGACTCTGTTCTACCATACTTTGATAAACCTGTAAATATGAATCAAATTCTTCAAATGAAGTTAAACGATATTCCCAGTTAGGAGAACCAATTTTACCTGGCACATTGAACCGACATGATGAATCACAACCCATCATATCCCAAACTGGAATAATCACATCATTAGCTTTTAAATCTAAACAATAATGTATAATCTTCTGATACATTTTTTCTTCTTGATAATCTTCTAAAAGCGTTTCAACTTGTTCATATTCTTCTTCATCCAATGAAGTCAACCAACCAACAAGTGTATCATTATCATGGGTTCCACTATAAACAACAACTTTATCAAAATCAAAATCATAATGATAATGAAATTGGAAAACATACATTCCCTTTAAATGATAATAATCTCTTAACTCATAAACTTCATCCCTTAACTCACCTAAATCTTCGGCTAAAATAGAAAGATCATCAATCTTTTTATAAAGTTCATCAAACAAATCATAACTTGGTCCTTCAACCCATTCACCAATAACTGCAGTTGGTTCACTTGCAGGAATCTGCCAATACGTATCAAACCCTCTAAAATGGTCAATTCTTACAGTATCATACATTTGATGAGCTGCAAGCATTCTTTCAACCCAAAAATCATAATGATGAGTTTTTAAATACTCCCAATCATAAATTGGATTACCCCATCTTTGTCCATATTTACTAAAATAATCAGGTGGTACTCCGGCAACGACAGATGGTGTTCCATCTTCTTCTAATAAAAAACATTCCTGATGTGTCCAAACATCAGCTGAATCTAAACCGACATATATAGGCATGTCACCAATAATTTCAATACCTTTTTGATTTGCATAAGTCTTTAAATCTTGCCATTGTTTAAAGAAATAATATTGTAAAAAGATATGGTAATGAATTTCTTTTTCAAAAGGTAAAAGAGAAAATGATTGATTCTTTGGATAATTTTTATATTTATCTTCCCATTCAATCCATGATTTTTGATGATTTTGTTCTTTAAAGACTTGAAAAATAGCATAGTTATAAACCCAATCATTCTCTTTTATAAATTGTTGATAATCTACATTTTCAACAAAACGAGAAAAAGCTAAACGATAAAGTTTTTCCTTTTCCTTACGAACACTTTGATAAGCTACAAAAGAAACCTGACTATTAAAATAAGTCACTTCTTCTTCCTTTAATAGACCATCTTTCTTTAAATCATCTAAATCCAAATAAATTTCATCACCAGCATGTGTTGATAATGGTTGATACGGAGAATTCCCATATCCTAATGGATTCAATGGTAAAATCTGCCATAACTTTATATGTGCCTTAGCCATTTTATCAACCAATTCATATGCATTTTTGCCAAAATCCCCAACTCCATAACGATTTGGTAAAGCTGAAATGGGAAACAAAAGCCCCGCCTTTTTTTTCATAATACTCTCCTAATATCCTAAATTTTCTTCAACAATAATGACTTTAATACGGTTTACTTGCTTTTGATAAGCTAATTTTACATAGCTTGAACAAATACGATCAGGACTATGACAATCCATACAATGTCCAGTCTTGGTACAAGGTGTTTTTTTATTTAAACGAATCGCATTGGCTGGTGCACTGCAATGACGGATTCTTGCGATAGCTTCTTCTTCATTTTGACAAATCTTATTCAACCCTGCAATGACAATGACTTCACGTGGTCCAAAAATCATTGCTGCCACACGATTTCCTGTTCCGTCAATGTTATAAAGACAACCATCCATTGTTAAAGCATTAGTACTTGTAATGAATAAATCAGCAAAGAATGCTTCACGAAAACGGTTCATCAATTCTTCATTTGATAGTCCTTCTTCATAACGATCAATAAAATGAACATCACTTTCTTTAATCAAATCAATAACCCCTAATTGATTTAATGTCACACTCCCGCCTAATGCAACCTTCTTTGATTGATTTAAAATACTCTTTAAATAATGCGTTAATTCATCTCTATCTTTAACAAATAGACATGTCATGTTATTGGCTTCAAAAGCCTTAATTAATTCTGTTTCTTTGATCCTCAATAAACTTTCTAAATTCTTCTCCATTTTTCTTTCCTCCACATATTTTATGACAATGCGTACAATCATGACATTTTCTTGATGAACCGCGAAATTGCCAAAACGAGACAAATTCCTAAAAAGCTAAAAACAATACATCTGCTATATTCATAGAAAAAAGACTTCCAATCTGATAAATCACAAAAGCCACAATATAAGCCATACCAGTTTGAAATAAAACGGTACTTATCGCTTGCCACCACGAACCAAGTTCACGTTTCGTTGCAGCAAACGCAGCAATACAAGGCATATATAAAACGGTAAATACTAAAAAATGTAAATGCACTTAAAGGTGTAAAAATAGTTGCTAAAGCGTTATTTAATGATGTTGTCGTAGCAGCTTGAGTTAAAACAGTTAATGTTGAAACGACTGATTCTTTAGCAGTAATTCCTGTCATTAAAGCAGTTGAAGCACGCCAATCACTAAATCCTAATGGCTTAAATATTGGAGCAACAAAGGAACCAATAGCTGCCAAAATACTTTGACTACTATCTTCTATCATATCAAAAAGTAAAATTAAAGCTTTGTAAAAACCAAATAACGATTGATGCAATAAAAATAACTGTAAATGCTTTATGAATAAAATCTTTGGCTTTATCCCAAACATTTAAAACAACATTTTTTATAGTTGGTATACGATAAGCAGGCAACTCTAAAACAAAAGGTACAGGCTCACCTAAAAAGATTGTACTTTTCAAAAGTAATGCTGAGATAATTGCTACTAAAATTCCAATGCAATAAATCGTAATCATGACAATCGCTGCTTTATGTGGAAAGAATGCAGCAATAATCATACCATAAATAGGCAATTTCGCACTACATGACATAAATGGAGTCAAAACAATTGTCATTTTACGGTCACGATCACTTGATAATGTTCTTGTTGCCATAATTGCTGGTACACTACATCCAAACCCTATCAACATTGGTACAAATGAACGTCCTGATAACCCAATCTTTCTTAATGCCTTATCCATAACAAAAGCAACACGTGCCATATATCCACTATCTTCTAACAAAGATAAGAAGAAAAATAAAATCACAATCACTGGTAAGAACGACAAAACGCTACCCACTCCAGCTAAAATCCCATCACCAATGAGGGCACGTAACCAATAAGCCACATGATAATGTTCAAGTAATTGAATAATATTTTGTGATATCATTCCAATAAGATTATCCATTAAATCTTGTAATGGTGCACCAATCAAATAAAATGTTAGATAAAATATCATTAACATAATCAAGATAAAGATAGGAATCCCTAAATATTTATGGGTTAATAGTGAATCAATCTTTTCTGAACGTACTTGTTCTTTTGTCTCACATTCAGTAAAAACACAATAATAACATACTTCTTCAATAAAAGAATAACGCATATCAACCAAGGCTGCCTCACGATCTGTTCCTGATTCTTGTTCCATTCCTTCTAAGATATGTTCAATAATATGACGATCATTATCATTGACATCCAATGTCTTAAACATGTCCTCATCACCTTCAATGGCCTTCGTCACACAATAACGTACTGGTAAATGTAAAATATGTGCTTTTTGTTCAACAATATGTGATATTGAATGAATGGCCTTATGAACAGGTCCATGACATAAATCTAAATGTCGTCCAGGATTTTCTAATGTTTTTTCAATTGCTGTAATAACATCTTCAATTCCTTCATTCTTACTTGCTGAGATTGGTACAACTCGCATTCCTAATCTCTCTTTTAAACCATCAATATCAATGCAATTGCCACTACTAATCACTTCATCCATCATATTTAAGACAAGAATAATAGGTATATTTAATTCCATCAATTGCATTGTTAAATAAAGATTTCTTTCAATATTTGTTGCATCAACAATATTAATAATTAAATCTGGTTGTTCTTCTAATAAAAATTGAATAGAAACTATTTCTTCAGATGTATAAGGGGATAAAGAATAGATTCCTGGTAAATCTATCAATTCAAATTCATCTTTATGTTTTTTAATAAATCCTCTTTTTTGTTCAATCAGTAACACCTTGGAAAATTTCCAACATTGTTGAAGAAGAACCAGTTCAAATGCATTAAATAATGTTGTTTTCCCACAATTTTGATTTCCGATTAAAGCAATTTTTTTATTCATTACAAAACCTCCTTGACATGCAATCTTGGAAGCATCATCTTTTCTTAAGGTTAATACATAACTTCGCAAATAAACTTCTATTGGATCACCCATTGGTGCTACTTTTCTGACTTTGACTTTTGTTTTAGGAGTTAAGCCCATTTCTAATAAACGGCGCCTTAAAAGTCCTTCTCCGCCAACTGATACAATTTCCACCAATCCGCCTGGTAAAATTTCATCTAATGTCATCTTTCATCTCCACCTCATTTTCTATATTATAACTCATTTTACACGGATTGGAAACCATGCAATGAAAACTAAAGGAGGAAAAAGTTATACTTTACTCTTTCCTCCTTACTCTATTTTATTTATCGTAAAATACGCATTGAATTTAAGATTGCAATTAAGGTTACACCAACATCAGCAAAAACTCCCATCCACATATTAGACATACCAAACATCGTTAAAATCAAAACACCTATTTTAATGATTAATGTAAAAGCAACATTTTCTTTCAAAATTCTATTTGTCTTATATGAGATAGAAATCGCATCACTGATTGTTTCAATATTATCTTGCATTAAAACAACATCAGCAGCTTCAATTGCAGCATCACTACCAACACCACCCATTGCAATTCCAACATCAGCTCTTGCTAAAACGGGAGCATCATTGATTCCGTCACCTACAAAGGCAACATATCCTTGTTTTTGTGATAACAATTGTTCAACTTGAGTGACTTTATCACTTGGTAATAATTCACTATATACGCTGTCAATTCCTAATTGACTAGCTACATCTTGAGCAACTTTATGATGATCACCTGTCAACATAACAGTATTTTTTACTCCTACTTTTTTAAGCGACTGAATCCCTTGTTTAGTCGTTTCTTTAATTTGATCAGCAACAACAATTGAACCTGCAAACTTCTCATCAATCGCAATATAAACAATTGTTCCAACTCTTGATGGTTCTTTAACAACAATATTCTTTTCTTCAAAGAAAGTCGCATTTCCTAAAATAACATGATGTTGTTTTATATAAACATCTATACCTTTACCAGCAATTTCTTTAAAATCAGAAATAAGACTTTCATCAATAGCTTTTCCATATTTTTTAACAATACTTTTAGCAAGTGGATGATTACTATAATATTCACCATAAGCCCCATACATTAATAAATCATCTTGACCATTTATTTCAACAACATCAAAACTTCCTTTTGTTAAAGTTCCTGTTTTATCAAATACAACTGTATCAACATCCTTTAACAATTCTAAATAGTTTCCACCTTTAATTAAGGCCCCTACTTTACTAGCTTTTCCAAGTCCAGCATACAATCCTAAAGGAATTGAAATAACCAATGCACAAGGACAAGAAACAACTAAGAATGTAAGTGCACGATACAACCAATCGGTAAATTGGGCATCTTCAAAGATAAACATTGGTACAATAGCTAATAAAACGGCTAAGCCAACAACTGTTGGGGTATAAATTCTAGCAAATCTTGTAATAAATTTTTCAATTGGGGCTTTTTTACTTGCCGCATTTTCCATTAATTCCAAGATTTTAGAAACTGTTGAATCAACATAGGGTTTTGTCACCTTAATTTCTAAGATTTCAGTTAAGTTAACGACTCCAGCCAATACTTCTTGATTTTCTAAAACTTCTCGAGGAACTGATTCACCAGTTAAACTTGAAGTGTCTAATAAAGAATGACCTTGAACAACCACTCCATCTAAAGGAATCTTTTCTCCAACCTTTACAACTAAAATATCGCCTACTTTCACTTCTTCAGGAGCCACTTGTTGAACACCATTTGAAGTTTTTAAGTTTGCATATTCACTTTTAATGTCCATTAATGCCGAAATCGAATTTCTTGTTTTATTAACAGCATAAGATTGAAAAATCTCACCAATTAGAATAAAACAATAAAACCGCAACTGCTTCAGGATAATCTCCTATCGCAAAAGCTCCAATTGTCGCAATTCCCATTAAGAAGTTTTCATCAAAGATTTCTCCTCTTAAAATATTCTTAGCCGCTTTTAAAATAACATCATAACCAATCAATATATAAGCGATTAAAAAACCAACAAAAGAAAAAGCCTGTGCTTCAAATATTAAACTTACAATATAAATCAAAATCCCTACAATCAATGAAAGATGATCTTTAACAACAAATAATTGAGGTTTTTCAATCACTCGACTTTGATTCTTATAAGATAAAACGACTCCATCTTCAACTTGATCAATTGTTTTTTGAAGTTCCTTTAACAAAACATCTTTTTCAACATGACCTTGAGGTTTCACTTGTAAAGTTTCAGTAGAAAAATTAAGAACTGCTTCTTCAACCGTTGATAATTTTTGAATAGCATCTTCCACTTTCATAGCACATGATGCACAATCTAATCCAGCAATGTGATAAGAAATTGTCCCTTTTTCATTTAATATACGATGATCTTCTTCATGGTCATGTCCGCATTCACAATGCTCATGATGATGTTCATGATGCTCATGCCCACAACTGCATTCATCATGATGATGTGTATGTTCTTCATGATGATGGTGATGATGAGCATCTTTTTCTTCAATTGTGACTTCTGGTTCTAATGCTTGAATAAGCTTTTCTAATTCGTGTATATCTATAGCTTGATTGGAATCAATAATTAATAATCCATTTGCAAAAGAAAGTGTAGCTTCATTAATATCTTCTCTTTGATTAATCATGTTTTCAATTTTATGTGCACATGATGCACAGTCAAGATTCTTGAGTGTGTATTTTTTGATCATAAAATTCCCTCCCTTATTCAATCACATGTTTATATCCTGCATCAAAGATTTGTTGAACATGTTCATCATCCAATGAGTAATAAATAAGTTTTCCTTCACGTCTGAATTTTACAAGATTCGCAGTTTTTAAAATCCTTAATTGATGTGAAATTGCTGATTGTGTCATTGATAAAGCTGCAGCTAAATCATAAACACACATTTCTGATTCAAAAAGCGCACATATAATTTTAATACGCGTAGAATCACCAAATACTTTAAATAGCTCTGCAACATCATAAAGTATTTCTTCATCAGGTAATGCTTCAACTACTTGATTAACAACATCTTGATTAACAATCGTTGATTTATCCATGTTCTTCCTCCTTTTATATGAACAATTATTCATATGTTAATATGATTATATAATGAAATGTTTGACAAGTCAATGAAATTTGATAAAATAAAGTAAACGGGGTGAAAATATGAAAAGATTATTAGTTGTTGTAGATTTTCAAAATGATTTTGTAAGTGGTAGTTTAGGTTTTGATAAAGCGAAAGCATTAGAAGACCATATTGTGAATCTCATTAAGGAATATCACATGAATGGTGATGAAATTGTTTATACGATGGATACCCATACTCAAAATTATTTAGAAACTTATGAGGGGGCTCATCTACCTATTGAACATTGTATTGAACATAGTGAAGGTTGGGAACTTTATGGTAAAGTGAAAGACTTATTACAAGATTGTCTATGCTTTAAAAAGCCAACTTTTCCTTCATTGGATTTAGCTTATTACTTAGAAGGTAAAGAATATGAAGATATTACTTTTGTTGGAGTTGTTTCACATATTTGTGTTCTTTCCAATGCAATTATGGCTAAAGCAGCACAACCTGATACACCAATTCGTGTTGATTTAAGAGGTACTGCAAGTGCTGATGAAAAAAGTTCATCAGGAAAGTATCGATGTTATGAAATCAATGCAAATCGAAATTATAGAATAAATGAAAAAAAAACTTATTCATCAATTGAAT
>ENA-OQAB01001227-OQAB01001227.1-human-gut-metagenome-genome-assembly--contig:-NODE-1227-length-12332-cov-2.522655_pt1 | contig 12332 bp, 12 predicted proteins | sample MGYA00242490_ERZ504517 | MGnify/ENA primary metagenome ERZ504517 (study PRJEB26092, sample SAMD00036298) | human gut metagenome | host: Homo sapiens | study: EMG produced TPA metagenomics assembly of...
GCTGATGACCTTGACCTTTTCTTCCTTCTGCAGCAGGTCAGCTTCTGTGATCTCGGTCAGTGAAACCGGGGCAGAACCTATCTGCGTCAGATTGTTCATAATGTAAGTAGTAAAAGATTTATCGGCTACGAACTGTGCTCCTTCAGGGATAAAAATAATATCGCCCAAAATCTCGCGTTTACAGCCCATCCCCATAAAAGCTCCCAAAATATCGCGGTGACTGAGTTCATAATAGCGTTTGTCCCATTCGACTTTAAAGCAGACCATGCCAAAATCCGGCTGACCAAAAAAGTCTTCGGCAACAAAAGCAACTTTCATGCGCTCGGCATTTTTAAAACCGCCGCTGGTTTCCAGCTTCACATTTTCAAAATTGGCCGCAACGATCTCGGCCACATTACAGCCATGCGGATCAAGAAAATCGCTGACGCGGAATTTTCGGCTTCTATGAGCCCCTTCCGCCAGATCAAGCAGTTTGGCTGCCAGTTCTTCATCGCCGCCGGCCCGAAAATATCTTAAAATCTTTTCTCTATCTGCCATTGGTTATTTACCCTTCAATTTCTCACTGCGTTCCAGCACGGCCAGTACAGCATCATACATCGCCGCACGCACTCCGCGGTTTTCCAGAGCATGGATACCGGCAATGGTAGTTCCGCCTGGCGAAGTTACCTGATCGCGCAGCTGCGCCGGATGCAATGCTGTTTCCAGCACCATTTTGCCGCTGCCGGCAAATGTCTGGGCGGCCAGCTTGATCGCCAGCGCCGCGGCAGGCCTGCATTAACGCCAGCATCTGCCAGAGCGTCGATCAGCATAAAGACATAGCCCGGACCACAGCCTGATACCGCCGTGATCGCTTCGATAGCACTTTCAGCCACTACTTCGACCTCGCCGCAGGAACCAAAAATAGTTTTAGCGGCGTCGATCATCTCGGAGCTGACCTTGCTGTCAGGCGCAATCGCCGTCATCCCCGCACCTACTGCCAGCGGTGTATTGGGCATCACTCTGATGACCGCATGTCCCGGCACTACCTGATGCAGCTTCGCCAGATCGACACTGCCCATGATCGAAAGCACCGTTGCCTGCGGCGGCATTGCTGCAGCAAGCTCAGCAGTGATCGCCGCATCAACAACCTGCGGTTTTACTGCCAGAATGATCAGCCCTGCATCTTTTACCACAGCTTTATTATCACCAGATGCTTTAATGCCGTAGGTTTTCTGTAAATATTCACAGCGTGCCGCTGACGGCTCGCCGACAAAGATCTCACCCGGGTCAGCCAGTCCGGCTCCCAGAATACCTTTGATGATAGCTTCAGTCATAGCGCCGCCGCCGATAAAAGCCAGCGGGCCGGTTTGAGCTGTTATTTTTTTCCACGGTTGACCACCCTTTTCATCATAAATGTTGACGCTGGCGTCGATATCTACGTTTTTCGGGGCACAGACCAGAATATTACGGCCGATTTTTTTCATACTGCCGCCTAAAGCGTAAATAGTACCGCTGATAAAGTCGGTCATTCTTTTGGTCACCAGGCCTTCAGTACCTTCAAAGTTCACTACTACAGGCTGGTTGTTGCGCAGATAATCGGCAACCTTTTGCGAATCGTCAAAATTAGCCGGTTCCAGCACCACTACCTTGACCTGCTTTTGAGCAAGCGGCATGGAAATGGTTTTGCCTTCAGGCGAATTTTGGACGTTCTTTTTGCTGAAGAAGGATTTTTTCTCAGCCGGCACTTCACTTCTGGCTTCGCTTTTTTCCAAAGCGGCAGACTCGGCGGGAAGTGCTGCCCTGCTGACGGCAGGCGTACTGCGGGGAATCCGTTTAGGAGCTGTTTCAGCCTTTTTTACAGGTTCCTCTTCCTCTAAAAGTTCATCATCTTCCTCTTCATATAAACCTAAGGTTTCAGAGATACGATCAAAAAATTTCATACATTTCACCATACCTTCATGCTCATTTATTTTTACTGTAATCGCGCTTACCAAATAAGGCCGTACCCACACGCACGATGTTGGCGCCTTCTTCAACAGCTACTGTAAAGTCGTGAGTCATACCCATCGACAGCAGCTCGATTCCAGGCCGCTGCGCCCGCAGCTCGCAAAAACAGCGATAACCTTCTTTAAAAACAGGGCGTGTTTCCTCTATATCGCCGCACAGTGGCGCAATAACCATCAAACCGCGTACACACAGATTTTTATAGTCGTCCAGCTGCGGCAATATCGCCAGATAATCTTCAATCAAAAAGCCTGTCTTCTGCTCCTCGCGGGCGATGTTGAGCTGCAGCAAAATATCCTGCTGCTTATGCTGCTGTCCAGCCGCCTTGTCCAGCGCAGCCAAAAGATGCTCGCTGTCAGCTGATTCGATCAGATCGAACAAGGTGACGGCCTGCTTGGCTTTATTGGTCTGTAAATGGCCGATCAGATGCCAGAAGCCGCGGTCAGGCACAATAGTGCGTTTTTCCTTCGCTTCCTGCACCCGGTTTTCGCCGATATTAGTCACACCAAGCGCCAGCGATTCCAGCACCACGTCTACGGGATGATTTTTAGTTACGGCGACCAGTGTTACCTTATCGCCGGTCAGTTTAGTTTCAGTTCGCCGGCTCAAAGCTTCGGCGATCTGGGTCTGTACTTTGTGCAGATTGTCTTTTAACAAAATAAAGACCTCCTAAAAGTTTTATATTCGCCACAAAAACTATTATTCCTTTTTTATCTTCGGCAAATGCTTACGCCCATGCGCCCGGTTTTACCCAACTCGGCACGATAGGAAAAAAAGCAGTTCCCGATTATCGCAGGTACATGTCGCGGCACAGTGGATATTACCTCGCTCCAGTCCTGCTGCTTCTAATTGTAATCTATTCATCAGCCATAAGTCCAGCTGATATTTACCATTTGGTTTAAGCGTAAAACACTCACGGTATTTTGCACCCGCCGTCAGAACTTTATCGTCTACTTCGTAACAGCAGCTTGCCAATCGACGGTCCGATCGCCGCCAGCATTTTTTCCGGGTTTGCAGCCATAATTGACGGCACATCATCTGCATCCGTTTTGAGGGCGATCTCCTCCACACTGCCGCGCCAGCCTGCATGCGCCAGTCCCACAGCCCCGGTTTCTGTATCAGCCAGCAAAACCGGTACGCAATCTGCATAAAACAGCAGCAGCGGCACATTTTGCAAATCGGTGATCAAAGCATCAGTGTCAGCAATAGTATCGGCAAAATCCACAGCGCCGCTGCCGATAAGGCCTTCTGTCACACAAACGACCTTACTGCCGTGCACCTGGGCACAGGTAGTAAACCTTGCCGCATCCACACCCAACGCCGCCGCAAACTGCCTGCGGTTGGCGTTTACAAGCTCTGCTTCATCGCCCACATGCAGCGCCAGGTTGAATCCGTCCGGCACAATACTGCTTGTTCCATGCAGACGGCAGCTGCAGCCGTTGCTGAATCCTGCTTCTGTCAGCGCTGTAAATTCACCCAGCCAGATCGGCCCGTTATTTCTTAATCTGAAACTCATACCTGTGCCTCCCCGCAAACACCGCAGCGGCGGCATAAGTCAAAACACATCGGTGTAAATTCTTCCCGCTGCGCCTTCCGCCACTCGCTGATCAAATAAGCTTCGGTAAAGCCCATATCCAAATGCTGCCAGGGCAAAGGCCTGCCGATCTCGTAAGCAGCAGCAGCAAGTTCCTCTATATCCAGTCCCTGCTCTTTCAGCACCTGCTTCAGCGGCATTTCTCTGTGGAAGGCTTCTAATAAAGCGGCGCCGATCCTGCGATCACCTCTTGCCAAAACTGCCTGCAGAACAGTTTCCTTCAAGGATTCTGTCTGCACCTGTATATGTTTCGCTTTTTTAAAAGCGGTTTCCAGCATTTTAAAACGGCGTTTCAAGGTTTTGACATCGCACAGCGGCGACCACTGAAACGGTGTAAACGGCTTGGGGATGAAACCGTTCACGGAAATTATCAGATCGCCTTTATTAAGGGCGGCATCCATCTTTTCTCGTACCCGACCGATCATCGCTATCATTTCTTCGATATCACTGTCAGCTTCCCCTGGCAGGCCCAGCATATAATACAGCTTGATATTTTTCATACCTGCTGCCGCTGCCAGTTCTATGGCATTAAAAACATGTTCTTCGGTAATGCCTTTATTGATGATATTACGCATTTTCACGCTGCCTGCTTCCGGAGCCACAGTCATCGTCCTCTGACCGCTGGCAGCCAAAGCCTGCGTCAGCTCTACATCTAAGGTGTCGGCCCGCAGAGAGGCTACCGTAAAAGGTACCTGCTCATCTACCAGTGTCTGTGTCAGTTCTTTGATGTACGGATAATCAGATACCGCGGCCCCCATCAGCCCGACCTTTTTAGTCTGTGGCGGACGGTTGCGTATTTTAGCAAGCAGCAGCTCAAGATCGCGCGCCCGCGGTTTGCGGAAGCAATAACCTGCCATGCAGAAACGGCAATGCCGCCCGCAGCCTCGTGCTACTTCGACGATATACATATTTTCAAATTCAGTCGCATCTGTCATAATTGCCGATGTCTGCGGATAATTATCCAGTTCACGTACCCACTGGCGTTTTACGCTGGCAGGCACCTGCGTTGACACCTGCATACCGCAGAACATACCGCCAGCATCGTACTGCGGCTCATAAAACCGCGGCACATAGATGCCGCTCAGCTGCGCCAGCTCCAACAGTGTACTTCCTAGACAGGCCTTGTCCCTGGCTTCATAAACAGCGTCAAGCAGTTTATTGACAGTTTCTTCACCTTCACCGATCACGAAAGCATCGGCAACCCCTGCTAAAGGCTCAGGATTGAAGGTCGCGCAGGGACCGCCGATGATCACCAGCGGTTCTTTGGCGCCGCGTGCTGCCGCTTCAAGCTTCACATTGCTCTGCGCCAGCATAGTCAGTAAATTGGTATAATCCATTTCAAATGACATCATCACGCAGATAACTTCAAAATCTGCCAGCGGCCGCTGTGTTTCCAGTGATAAAAGCGGCGTTTTCGTGCGTTTATGCTCTGCTAAGAGCTTGCTGTCAGGCAGAAAGAAACGTTCGCAGGCTGAATCGCCGCGGCTGTTGATGAGCTGATACAGGATATGCAGTCCCAGATTCGACATCCCCAGATGATAAGTATTGGGGTAAATAAAGGCCACCGGCCTCCGCGCGCCAGGCGCAAATACCTGTGCCCCGCTCTCGCGGGCAACTATTTCTTTCAACGCATTTTTAAGCTCCCAGGTCAACTTGTCTACCTCGTTTATACTCTCTCAGTGTGCTGTTAGTCCTTCAACCGTTTTTTCAAACATTTCGATCACCGTTTTCAACACCTTCAGGCGGGCATAATATTTATTATTGCCTTCCACTATCGTCCACGGTGCATAATCAGTACTTGTGCGCACCAGCATTTCGTTCACAGCCGCTTCATAGGCATCCCATTTCTCACGGTTGCGCCAGTCTTCGTCAGTGATCTTCCATTCCTTGTTCGGATTTTGCTCCCGCTCCTTAAAGCGTTTATACTGCTCGTCTTTATCTATCTGCAGCCAGAATTTGCCTATCACCGTACCGTATTCCGCCCATTGGGCTTCCATCTCGTTGATCTCGGCATAGGCCCGCCCCCATTCATCCTGCGTTGCAAAGCCTTCGATACGTTCTACCATGACCCTGCCGTACCAGGTACGGTCAAAAATGGCGATCTCTCCCTGTTTGGGAAAGCGTGTCCAAAAACGCCATAGATAGTTAAAAGATTTCTCTACCACGTTGGGAGCCGCTACCGGGTTCACCGAATACCCCAGCGGATCGAGAGCTGCCGTCAGCCGACGGATCGCTCCGCCCTTACCGCCTGCATCCCAGCCTTCAAAGCCAAAGACCGAAGGAATACCCTTTTTATACATTTCATACTGCAAAATACTCAGTTTGGACTGGTATTTATCCAGTTTCTCTTTATATTCCGCTTTTGCGATTTCTTTGGACAGATCGACCTTTGATAAAACGTCGTAGATCTCGGTACGCGGCAACACCAGCTGCTGCCCGGCTTTCTGTCTGCGGGCTTCCGCTTCGGCCAGCGCCAGTTCCAGCCGCTGTACGATCACATCAAATATCGAGACCTCGGCAAAACGCGTATCGTCGCCGGCGATCAGATACCAGTGGGCATTAGGCCGGTCGCTGTCGATAAACATTTTCTCGTAGATTTCCAGATACCGCTGATAATCTACAAAATCATCATCGCTTTCGCTGACCTTGTTCCAGCCTTTACCATAGGTTTTTTCAGCCTTCTGCACATTAGCCTTCAGCTGTTTTTCGGAAACGTGTACAAAAAATTTCAGCAGCACATAATTATCATCAGTCAGCTGCTTTTCAAAAGCATTGATATGCCTGTAGCTCGTATTTATTCTTTTAACTTGATCCGCATCGCGGTCAAAGGTATATTCATTTTTCAGATAGTACCAGCTGCGGTAATACACAGCCATATTGCCTTTTGCCGGCAGCTGCCGCCAGAAAGGCTCAAAAAAAGGTTGGTCCGGTTCTTCATCCGCCATTTTGGAAGCCGAATAAACTCTGAACCCGCGGGCATCCATCTGCTGCATCATATGATTGATGATGACGCTACGCTGTGACCCACGCCAGCCTTCAAACAAAATTATTACAGGAATACCAGCAGCGCGGCAAGCACGCTGCAGTTCTCCCAGCCTGGTTTCAAAATAACTCATTTTTTCATTATAGGCATCTTTTTTCAGGCTTTGTTTTAAATCGATTTTTTCTAACAACAATATCACCTTGTTCTCTATAGATTATCAGTCAAAATGCAGTTAGAAATTCAGTCATGCAGGCAGCAACACCTTTCTTTACTGCCCTGCTCTGGCTCGCGCCGCCGATCTTCCAAAAAGCTACGGCCGACGATGACCCAACTTCCTCCACGATCCTGTTGAACAGATATTTCTCAGTTTTTACATCCACACATTTCAGCTTCATGGTAATGACTGAACTATAAGTCTGACTGCCGACGATAACCATAAAGCCGGTTTCCTTGTTGCGCGGCGGCTCCATCTCCATGTAGATCACACGGTCGACGCCCAGCTCTTTACCAACGGCAACAAGCTCTGCCAATACCGGCGCGTCAGCGTTTTCAAACGGATGGTTCTGCATCGCCTTAGCAACAGCTTTGGCACTGGCAACGGTATTCACGCCGCCTTTTTTAGCAGGCGGATATTTCTCTTTCAGCGCGTCTTTGATAGCATTAGCCGCTACCTTACGGCCCTTTTCATCCATGCCCGACTGGTCGATATACGGCAGCACCGCCACCGAATAAGGCACTGTCGAAGCAGTTATTTTTTTCTCTGCCTCTTTGTCAGCCCTGCCTGTATCGGCTACGCCGGCAGCAACGGCATCGATCGAAGAACTTTCCTGTACCTGCAGCGGAGCGGCCCCAAAAAGCAGCGCTCCAGCCAGCAGTACAGCAGCAAGTTTTTTATTCATTAACTAACAACACTTCTTTCGTTAGAAAAATAATCTTGCCCAATTATCAAAAACTATCATCGTACGGTTTCAGCGACCGAGGTTTGTCCAATATCTGCGCCATCACAAAGCCATAGCGTACATCTTCAGCTACTGTCCCGCGGCTGCGAAAGCCTTTAAAGGCAGGCTGGGGCTTCTGCGGCTCAAAACGTTTATACAAGGGTTCCGGAACAGCAGATTCTGCTGCCGGTGCAGGTTCCTGACAGGTATTTTCCGCCTCAGGCTGCTTTTTGGGCGCCCGGTCTTCAGGAAACTCCACATACCACGGTACAGCTTCTTCGTCCTCACCTTCATAGCCGCGCCCCTGCCTTTCCTCCGGCAGCTGCGTCTGCCAATCAGCAGGCTGCTGCGGTGGCGGCGCAGGACGCTTCTTGCGGTTACGGACATCGAAAAAGATAAAAAACAACAGTACGATGAGAGGATAAAACAGCATTAAATTGTCCATACATTCGCCTCATCTCAATACAATAACCGGCTCATACAGTCGGCTTATTTCGGGTTGCTGCCTTTTTCGCCGCTATTTTCAGGGCTGGAACCGGCAATCATTTTCCGCATATCAGTATCAGCATTGATATTGTTCATGCGGTAGTAATCCATCACGCCTAAACGGCCGTTTTCCAAAGCATCTGCCAACGCAGTCGGTACTTTGGCCTGAGCTTCGACGACCTTCGCCTGCATTTCCTGGGTATAGGCTTTCATTTCCTGTTCTTTAGCAACTGCCATTGCGCGGCGTTCTTCGGCGCGGGCCTGGGGCGATTCGTTTATCGGCTTCAGCCTGGTCAGTCATCAAAGCGGCGCCAATGTTACGGCCTACGTCGACATCGGCAATATCAATAGACAGGATCTCAAAAGCAGTACCTGCGTCAAGTCCTTTAGCCAAAACGGTACGCGAAATGAAATCAGGATTTTCCAATACATCGCTGTGTTTAACAGCAGAACCAACATTAGTAACGATACCTTCACCGACACGGGCGATAATAGTCGCTTCACCGGCGCCGCCGACCAGACGGTCAATATTGGCGCGTACGGTAACGCGGGCTTTGACCTTCAGTTCGATGCCGTCTTTAGCAACTGCCGAAACTACCGGCGTTTCAATTACTTCGGGGTTAACGCTCATCTGTACTGCTTCCAGCACATTACGTCCGGCAAGGTCAATAGCGCAGGAACGCTCAAAAGACAGCGGGATCTGAGCTCTGTGAGCAGCGATCAGCGCATCGATGACACGGTCAACGTTACCGCCTGCCAGATAATGCGCTTCCAGCTGATTGACATTGACGTCCAGACCTGCCTTATTGGCTTTGATAAGCGGCAGCACGATCTGGGAAGCCGGCACGCGACGGAACCGCATACCCACTAAATTGAAAATACCAACGTTGACACCGGCAGCGATAGCCGAGATCCACAGCGCCAGCGGTACAAAATTCAAAAATACGGCGATACCGGCAATGATCAGGATAAACATGAACCCGCCGTTAAACAAAAAATCAAACATCACAACACTTCCTTTACTAGTTAGTTTTTACTTCCTGAACAAACAGTTTATTGCCTTCCACTTTCACGATCTCTACCAATGCGCCCGGCATGATATAATCGCCAAAGCTCACCACGTCGACACGTTCGCCGTCGATGATGACAGTTCCCGCAGGGCGCAGCGGTGCTACGACCTCTCCACGTTTACCAAGATACTGCGAGTGATCCTCGGCACCTGTATAACCGTGACGGTTCTCTTGTTTCTCCCATAAAACAAAGGGATTCCACTTGCTTTCGGCGGGCAGATAAACAAACAGCAGGGCAACTACTGCGCCCAGTGCCAGTACAACACCAAGCAAAATATACGCGGCCTCAGCGCCGCCGCCCAGCAGATAATATGAACCTGCCAGCAGCGAGATCAGACCCGTAACGCCAAAAAAGCCAAACCCCGGCACCACTGCTTCGATTCCCAAAAGCACGATCCCGACGCCCAGTAAAATATATTCGATTGGCATAGGCTTTTACCTCCCTTCGTATCGTTATATTATACCAAAAAACTTACCTAACAGGCAAATTTCACTATTCTTTTACAAAAGTAAAACCCCGCCGGCGGCGGGGTTTGTTCTTGATGCTGCTATTTGATTGTTCATATTCTTTTCCGCAGCAGCCTATTCCAGTTTGATACCGTCGCCTTCAACTGATACCGACGCCTGTTCGATCGTATTGCGGCGGCGTTTATCAAGATTACGGTATTCTTCCTGCTGCATTTTTTCAGCCCTAATATTCGTCAGAGTCCCTGTATATTTACTGTCGGAGGACGGGGCGTAATTATCTGACGAAGGCTCCGGTTCTGGGCTTTTTTCCTTAATGACAAGCTTCCCGGTGACATTCAGCGCATAACCGTCCTGTGCAGAGAAATATTCCCTGACCTCCATCACTGTTTTCGTCAGTTCCGTAAATTCCAGTTGCAGCAAATCATCTAATGTACACTCCAGCGCATTAGCGGCACGCAGTAAAACACGGAAATTAACTGCGACTCTGCAGCACTCAATATTGCTCAGATGCGTTTGACTGATAACCAAAGCCCGGGCCAGTTCACCCTGGCTGATACCGCGGCATGTCCTGAGCAGCTTGATATTAGCGCCGATTATTTTCAAACAGCGTTCATCGTACATATTGCCCGCCTCACATCTTAATGCAAGCAGATCATATTTTTAAAATTTATCAATACTTCATCTGCTATTACTTGCAGAACATTTACCAAACAATATTTTCTATTAATTATAGCACTGTTGCACCCCCCACAAGACATACAAGAACTTTTTTACGCCGCCGTCCGGTTCCGTTATTTCTCTTACGTTTTAATAATATCCAAACTTTACCTCTTGTCAAATAATACTGCTGCCAGTCCACGCAGCACTTTCACAATACAGTACCGACAGATATGGTATAATGAAAGTCATTTAACAACTCTGAATTATTTTTTATTCGGCATTTTCGACTTGTCCAGGGACACAGAAAGGTACAGCTATGCAATTATGTGCAAGTAAAAAGGTATTCCTCTCAGCTAAAAATGGTATGAACCTGTATCGCGGCTGCTCGCACGGCTGCATTTACTGCGATTCACAGCAGCAGCTGTTATACAAATGCCGCATGCTTTTGAGGATATAGAAGTTAAAACAAAAACGCTCTTGTACTGCTGGAAGAAGCCCTGCGGCGCAAACGCAAAAAATGTATGATCGGCACCGGGTCGATGACAGATCCTTATATTCCTCTGGAAACCGAACTCGGCAGCGTGCGGCATGCTATGGAGCTTGTTTATAAATATGGCTGCGGTTTTACAGTGCTGACTAAATCGGACCGGATCCTGAGGGATCTCGATCTGCTTCAAAAAATAAACGCGTCTGCAAAATGCGTAGTCCAAATGACTCTGACCACCTACGACGAAGAATTGTGCAAAAAAATAGAGCCGTATGTAAGCACGACCCGTGAGCGTTTCAAAGCTTTAAAGCAATTACGTGACGCAGGTATCCCGACTGTAGTCTGGCTTGCTCCCATTCTGCCTTTTATCAACGATACCGAAGCTAATCTCCGCGGTATTTTAGATTACTGTATCGAAGCCGGCGTTTACGGCATTATTTGTTTCGGTATGGGTCTGACGCTGCGCGACGGTAACCGCGAATACTTTTACCAGCAGCTGGACAGACACTTCCCCGGACTGAAAAAACGCTATATCGACACCTACGGAAATCAGTACGTTATCGACAGTCCCAACAGTAAACAGCTGATGCAGCTGCTGCGGCAAAAATGCCATCAGCATGGTATCATTCAGGATAATCAGCAGTTATTTGCCTATCTGAACACTTTTCCAAGCAATCAGGCAGACCTGCAGCAAAGTTTATTTGAATAAACTTTACTGCAGGCTGGTATAAAAACAATTTGAAGAAAGGTTTTGTATTTTATGAAATCATCTTACTATAAATACTTTGCTGCGCTTTTGTTATTTGGTTCCAACGGCATCGTTGCCAGTAATATCAATCTGCCCAGCTACGAAATCGTTCTGCTGCGTCTATTGCTTGGCAGCCTTTTTCTTATAACTGTTTTTACGGTTTCCAGACAAAGGTTTACTTTTTACCGGAATAAGCACACTTGCCTTTATCTTTTCATTTCGGCGTCAGCTATGGGAGCAAGCTGGATGCTGCTTTACGAAGCCTATCAGCAGGTCGGGATCAGCATAGCATCTTTAGCCTATTACTGCGGTCCGGTAATCGTTATGATTCTTTCACCTTTTCTTTTTCGTGAAACTCTGACCTGGCCTAAAATAGCTGGTTTTTTAACTGTTCTGGCCGGGATGTGCCTAGTGAACTTACAGGCGCTGGACGAAGGTAAAACTATTTGGGGTCTTTTCTGCGGCTTAATGTCTGCGTTTATGTATGCACTGATGGTAACAGCAAATAAAAAAGCCAAACCTGAATCCGGTTTGGAAAATTCTTTGCTGCAACTTGTCATCGGCTCTTTTATCGTCGTCGCATTTGTCAGTATGCAGAAAAACTTTGTTCTGTCACTAACAACGATTGACTGGATACCGGTTTTACTGCTCGGCTTGCTTAATACAGGAATCGGCTGTTATTTATATTTTTCTTCTATTACAGACTTGCCAGTCCAGACCGTTGCCATATGCGGTTATCTGGAACCACTGTCTGCAGTTGTTTTTTCTGTACTCTTTTTACATGAAGTCCTGTTGCCTTTACAAATGCTCGGAGCCGTACTTATACTTGGCGGCGCCATATTTGGAGAATGCTTCAATCCTGAAAAACAGCAGTGGCTGCAGTCAAAATAAAGCTCAAAAGCATAATAAAAAAAG
>ENA-OQAB01001228-OQAB01001228.1-human-gut-metagenome-genome-assembly--contig:-NODE-1228-length-12325-cov-3.225119_pt1 | contig 12325 bp, 12 predicted proteins | sample MGYA00242490_ERZ504517 | MGnify/ENA primary metagenome ERZ504517 (study PRJEB26092, sample SAMD00036298) | human gut metagenome | host: Homo sapiens | study: EMG produced TPA metagenomics assembly of...
AAAGATGAATTTGAGAATCATCCATTAGTTGTTAATATTTATACTTGAAGGAAGAAGTAGATAGTCTTTTGCAATCGATAAATACATATATAAACGGACAATTATTAAAATAGGGCTTGACTTAACGATTGATCCTAATTATATTTATGAAATATTACACAAAACGACAAGAAAAGGAGATAGAAAATGGCATAATTTTTTTGATGAACCATCACGCACATTTAATGAATATCTTTTAGTACCTGGATATTCATCTGCTGAGTGATCAAGCCTAGAAAAATGTTAGCTTAAAGAACACCATTAGTTAAATTTAAAAAAGGTGAAGAATCAGCGATTACATTGAATATTCCTCTCGTTTCTGCTATCATGCAGTCTGTTTCTGATGATAAAATGGCGATAGCGCTTTCCAAAGAGGGTGGTATATCCTTTATTTATGGTTCCCAGACTATTGAAAATGAAGCTGCTATGGTGGCGCGTGTAAAAACACATCGTGCCGGTTTTGTCAGCAGTGATTCTAATATCCGACCAGACAGCACTTTGGCAGATATCGTTGCTCTGAAAGAAAAAACAGGTCATTCTACGGTAGCGGTTACTTCTGACGGCACTGTGAACGGCAAATTGGAAGGCATTGTTACCAGTCGTGATTATCGTGTCAGCCGTATGGATTTGAATACGAAGGTCAGCACTTTTATGACGCCAATCAATGAAATGATTGTTGGCGGCAAAGAGACTTCGCTGCAGGAAGCAAATGATATCATTTGGGATAATAAACTGAATACATTGCCTATTATTGATGATGAAGGCCGTTTATTGTATATGGTTTTCCGTAAAGATTATGCTACTCATAAAGAGTATCCTTTAGAGCTTTTGGACAGTAAAAAACGTCACGTAGTAGGGGCTGGCATTAATACCCGCGACTATGCTGAACGTGTACCGGCTTTGGTTAATGCCGGTGCCGATGTGCTTTGCATTGATTCTTCAGAGGGTTATTCTGAATGGCAGAAATTGACTTTGGATTGGGTTCGCGAGCATTATGGAGATACAGTAAAAGTGGGCGCTGGCAACGTTGTAGATGCAGAAGGCTTCCGCTATTTGGCCGAGGCCGGTGCTGATTTTGTGAAGGTTGGTATCGGCGGCGGTTCTATCTGTATTACCCGCGAACAAAAGGGTATAGGTCGCGGTCAGGCAACGGCTTTGATAGAAGTTGCTAAAGCTCGTGACGAATATTATAAAGAAACGGGAATTTATGTTCCTATCTGTTCTGACGGCGGTATTGTTTATGATTATCATATGACTCTGGCATTGGCAATGGGTGCTGACTTTTTAATGCTTGGCCGTTATTTTGCCCGGTTTGATGAGAGCCCGACGAATAAAGTAAATATCAACGGTAATTATATGAAAGAATACTGGGGTGAAGGATCGAATCGTGCCCGTAACTGGCAGCGTTATGATATGGGCGGTGCATCTAAGCTTTCTTTTGAAGAAGGTGTTGATTCTTATGTTCCTTATGCCGGTACGTTAAAAGATAATGTAACGCTTACTTTGAGCAAGGTGCGTTCTACTATGTGTAACTGCGGCGCTCTTAACTTGGACGATCTTAAGAAAAACGCAAAAATGACCTTGGTTTCTTCAACTTCGCTGGTTGAAGGCGGTGCTCATGACGTTATTTTGAAAGATAATAATATGAACAACTATGTGAAATAAGTTCTATAAAGCTGATAAAATGTTATGTGCATTGTATACATGCTGATTTATATTGACTTCTTGCGCATAGAACTGTAAAATTAACACATAATTTATTTGATGGAAAGGCGTGTTAGAAGAATGAATTTGAAAAAATTAGTTACAGCTGCTGTATGTACTATGCTGATGGCTGCAGTTGCTTTTACTGGTGGTTGCGGCGGAGAGAAAAAATCTGACAAAAAAGTATTGAAGGTTGGCATGGAATGTGCTTATGCTCCTTACAACTGGTCTCAGACCAAAGCTGACGGCGGTGCTGTAAAAATTGCAGGCAGCAATGAGTATGCTTATGGTTATGACGTAATGATGGCTAAGAAGCTGGCTGATTCTATGGGTGCTGATCTGGAAATCCATAAAATCGAATGGGATGGTCTGGCTCCCGCAGTTGTCAGCGGTAAGATTGACGCTGCTATTGCAGGCATGTCTATTACTTCTAAACGTAAAGAAACTGTAGATTTTACAAAACCATATTATTATGCAACGGTAGTTGCTTTGGTAAAAAAAGATTCCGAGCAGGCTAAGGCTCAAAGCGTCGCTGATTTAAAAGGTTCCGTAGCAACTTCTCAGCTTAATACAATCTGGTATGACCAGATTGATCAAGTTCCCGATGTAAAAAAATTACCGGCTATTGATACGGTACCTGGTATGATTGTTGCATTGACTTCCGGAAAATGCAATCTGATCGTTACTGATATCCCTACTGCAAAAGCTGCCGCTTTTGCTAATCCGGAATTGACTGTCTTGAACTTTGAAGAAGGAAAAGGCTTCAAAACTTCTCGTGAAGATGTTGAAATTGGTATCGCTGTGAAAAAAGGCAATACGGAGCTTGTTAAGGCAATGGATGCTGTTTTGGAAAAAATGACTGCTGCTGATTTTGATAAAATGATGGACGAAGCTATTAAAAAACAACCTTTAGCTCAATAATAGTTACCGGTTATGCCTAAAGGGACGGCAATTATGCCGTCCCTTATTTTCCTTTTTTACCGTATTATTCTTTTGCGAATTAAGGGATATCTGTGCTATAATAAATAACAGTGTTTTATCAATTAATTATGTTAGGTGGAGGAACTTATGACAACAATGCCCGAGTCATTTTTTGGATGGGTGACTTTTTTACTGCATCAATATGGTGATGTTCTGTTAAAAGGCGCTTGTGTGACCTTACTTTTGGCTATTGTCGGCACTCTGATCGGTTGCGTAATCGGTCTTGTTGTAGGTATTATCCAGACTATTCCCGAGGATCCAAAGGCAAGTGCTGCCAAAAAGGCTCTTGTAAAAGTGACTCAATTGGTCTTGAATGCTTATGTAGAACTTTTCCGCGGTACGCCGATGATCGTACAGGCTATGGTAGTATATTATGGTGCTATGAGTATGTTTAACATTGATATGTCACCAATGTTTGCCGGTTTTTTAGTTGTGTCTATCAATACGGGCGCATATATGGCGGAAACTGTACGCGGCGGTATTGAATCGATCGATCCGGGTCAGCGCGAAGCTGCTGTGGCTATCGGCATGGATCATTTTCAGACGATGCGCTGTGTAATTCTGCCGCAGGCCCTGCGTAATATCATGCCTCAGATCGGTAATAATCTGATCATCAATATTAAGGATACATCGGTTTTGAATGTAATTTCTGTCACAGAGCTGTATTTTGCTTCAAAATCGGCAGCAGGCGTATATTACAGGTACTTTGAAATATTTTTCATTACCTGCGTTATTTATTTTATTATGACTTTTACCGCTTCAAGACTTTTGCGCTGGTGGGAAGGGAAAATGGATGGACCTAAGGATTATCAACTGGTGTCTTTTGATCCCATGCAGGATCCATGTGGTCATTTTCCTGTTAATGTGGCCGGTAAAAAGAGAAAGGACGGTAATTATTAATGACTGCTGAACAAAGTAAAGAATTGTTATTATCCGTCCAAGGGTTGAAAAAGAATTTTGGAGAACGTGAGATATTAAAAGGTATTGATTTTGATGTGCACAAAGGTGATGTAGTTTGTGTTATCGGACCTTCAGGCAGTGGTAAATCAACATTAATCCGTTGCGTCAATTATTTGGAACAACCAACTGACGGAGTTATCAGCTACCGCGGTGAAAATGTTTTGGAATGTTTTAAGAATCTTCCCTTATACCGTACTAAAGTAGGCATGGTTTTTCAACAGTTTAATTTATTTAACAATATGACTGTTTTGGAAAATTGTGTTGTAGGTCAGGTTAAGGTACTGGGGAAAAAGTCTGAAGAAGCAAAAGCAATTGCTATGAAATATCTGGAACATGTTGGTATGGCAAGCTATATCAATGCAAAGCCGCATCAGCTTTCCGGAGGTCAGAAGCAGCGTGTGGCTATTGCCAGAGCTTTGGCTTTGGAGCCGGAAATATTGTTGATGGATGAACCAACTTCTGCTCTTGATCCTGAGATGGTTGGCGAAGTTTTAGCAGTTATGCGGGAACTGGCGGAAGAAGGGTTGACGATGGTTATCGTTACACATGAAATGGCATTTGCCCGCGATGTTTCCAGCCGAGTTATTTTTATCGATCAGGGTGTGATTGCTGAAGACGGCAGCCCAAATGTTATTTTTACTGCACCTCAGAATCAGCGTACTAAGGATTTCCTGAGTCGGTTCAGTTTAACACGTTGTTAGCAGGAAAAAGCCCTTCTGTGTAGAAATTACATGGGAGGGATTTTTTATTGAAAAAGTTTGGGAAGGATTATCTGTATGAAAAAAATTTATTTTATTTTAACATTATTGGTAATATACTTTTTACCATTTTCAGTTACAGAAGCAAGTATGGGAAGGAATACTCTCTTATTTGTTCCGCTGGACAACAGGCCGGTTTGTTTGGACTATGCAGTAGAAACCATGAAAGCAGCCGGATGGAATGTGGAAACGCCGCCTTTGGAGTATATCGCCGGCAATGATCATAGCGGTAATCCTGATAAGTTATATGAATGGCTGGCTGCACGTTCGACAACCGCCAACGCGATCGTTATTTCTTCTGATGCTCTGATCTATGGCGGGCTGGTTGATTCAAGGACACATCAACTGCCTCAGGATATTTTAACGTCGCGGGCTGAGAGGTTATTAAATTTGAAGTCTTTGGGCGGAGATCCTTTGGTTTATGTATTTACGACGATAATGCGTTCTCCCAAAGCCAGCAGTGCTCCTGTTGAACCTGCCTATTATGCCGAATGGGGACCAAAGCTTTTTAGAATGGGTGTGTTGGAAGATAAACTGGATTTAAAAGAAATAAGCAGAAAAGAACGTAAAGAACTGAGTGGTTTGAAAGTAGAAATACCCCGGGCTGTTCAAGAAGACAGAGCACGGCGACGCAGTTTGAATATAGCTACTACAGAGCTTTTACTGCATGGTGTGGAAAGTGGCAATTTTGACTATCTCTTGATTGGGCGTGATGATACTGCGCCATATTCACAGGCTCATAAAGAAGCACGTAAAATGGATATTCTTGTAAGGGAACTTCCTAAAGAGAAAATTCGTTTTTTCTCTGGGGCTGATCAGCTGGGTTTGCTTTTATTAAGCCGTGCTGCCAGCAGGGTAAGTTATGAAATTCCGATGGTTTATGTAGATTTCGCCGAAGGAAAAGGCGGAGAGACTATACCTGCTTATGAAGATGATGAAATAGCATTCAGTGCCGCAGAACATATACATGCTGCTGGCGGCTGGCCTACTGCTAATTTAGCACGTGCGGATTTGGTATTGGCTGTTAATACTCCTTTTGATGGGGTAACAGTAGAAGCTTCTAACCAGAAAAATACAGGTACAATAACGGAACATACAGAGAAATTTGTTGCTGATGTCAAGAGGTATTTAAAGCAGGGAAAAGCAGTTGCAGTTGCTGATATTGCTTATGGAAACGGTGCAGACAATGCCTTGGTCAGAAAACTGTTTGAAGAAGAAGTGGCAGAAAAAGCTTGCTGCTTACGGTGGTTGGAATACTGCTGGAAATACTTTGGGATTTGCTTTGGGGCAAGGATTACTGTCAAAAAGTATGGATACGGCTGATCTTCAATCTTTGCTGGAAATAAGATATCTCGATGATTGGGCTTATCAGGCTAATGTGCGTAATAAAACTTATGTAGAATTAATTTGGCCTAATTACTGGCCTAATAGTGGACTTAATACGCAGCAGGTGCAAGAGGCCGAAGCCGTTATTACTAAAGATATTTTAGAGATAGCGGAACCTGTTTTGGGCGCTAAAGTAAGCAGTTATAATTTCACTTTACCGTGGAAGCGGATGTTTGAAGTAGAAGTAAGCAAAAATAAACAGAAAAACCCGGCAGACTATAATGTCTCGCGGTTTTTCTGTTTTAAAATTCTTTTTTGATGATTTTTATATTTGAAATTTAAAAAATATATTCTTGTGAATACGAAATAAAATATTTAAAATAGATGATAATTAGGGTATAATAAAATATAAATATTAATTAAAACAAATGGAGTGTATAATAAAAGACCAAAATAATCTTTAAAATATGGGTGAATGATGAAGACAAAAGCTCAAAGCCATAAAATGATAGTTACGGTGCTGGTGATATTAATTTCCTGCTTTTTTTGTGAATACTGTTAATTGCAATCCTCAGGGAAATAATACAAGAAAACAGCAGGAGCTGATGCGATTTTTGGATAAATTCTGTAGACGATGAACGCGGTTTTATTTTTTTGAAGAAAAAACTCCATGATCAAAACGATGTTATCATTTATTCTGTCAATCAGCAGGGGCTGGCCGATTATGGAGTTAGTGAATCTATGGGGCAGGCCATGGAATATGCTGCACTGAGGAAAGACAGACAATACTTTGATTTGCTTGCAGCACAAACTGATAAATATTATTTGGACCGGGCCGGCTATTACTACTGGAAAATTAATGCTGAAAATTATGCTGGCGAACAAATTTCTGCACTGGTGGATGATTTAAGGATATTTAAAGCATATTATTTGGCTGCTCAAAATAATATGGGCGACTATAGTAAACAGTTGGCTTCTGTGTCTGAGTCTATTTATAAATTTGACAGTGATGGCAAGTATTTATATGACTTTTATGATGATAGAAGTCAGCAAAAAGCAGACTATGTTTCGCTTTTTTATTTGGATATGAACAGTATAGATATGCTGAAAGCATATGATAAACAAAAATGGCAGGAGTTGTGGCAAAATTCACGCGAATTGCTGCAGAAAATAGAAAAAAGAGAATATGGGTTTTATCCGGTTGCTTTTAGTTACAGTGAAAAAAAATATGTATGGAATGAAACCGGCATAAATATGGTTGAAAATTTGTATACTGCTTTAAATTTGTATAATGCAGATGGTGATACAGGCAGCTTGCTTAAATTTATGCGGGAAGAAATAAAAACAAATAAAAAATAGCTAACTGGTATAATTTCGATGGTTCTGTTAAAGACGAAAATGAATCGGCGGCAGTGTATGCTTTAGCGGCCCGTTTATTTTGGCTGAACAATGACAGTAAGTATGCTTTGTGGTGCTATAGTAAGGTTTTGGCATTTCAAATAGAAGATGTTTCAGATTTTGGCGGCGGGTTTGGTGATCAGGATTCTGGTATGGTTTACGCTTTTGATCAGCTGGAAGCATTACTTATGTTGAGGATGGTGCAGGGAATTGGTGAATAAAGAATTTAGACCGGATGTTATCTGGTTTAATAATTTTATTATTACTGTTCTGTGTGTATTTGCCGTTATTCTTGTACGGTTTGAAGCACTGAATATATTTTTTGCTTTTGGACTTTTTGGTGTTTTTCTTTTGGTGGCAGTGCTTTCATATATGATTGGCTTGCAGCGGGGGCTTTTGCTCTCGGTAGGTGTTACTTTTTGCTATGGCAGTTATCTTATTTATTCAGTAATAATCAGTAAAGAAATGACGACAGTTGATCCATTGGATGTAGCGTGGCATTTTTTTGATACCTTTGATAAGTGTTTTAGCAGCTAAATTAGGGGAATGTATTTCCAGTAATGAGTCTTTAGCCAAGGATGTTGAAGCGATAGCTGAACTGGTTACATTAGATGGAGATACGGGATTCTATAATAATCAGGGTTTTTCAAAAAATTAGATGAAGAATTTTGGCGTGCTAAACGTTACAACGAAGCTTTTACATTGCTGTTGCTGCAAATTGCCAATTTTGATGAAATCCAGCTGGCCTATGGTAATGTTGGTGCAAGCCGAATATTGATAGCAGTTGCTAAAAATATTGACCTGCAAATGCGCGGTACAGATGTCAAAGGACTTTTAATAGATAATATATTAGGTATTTTAATGCCTGGAACCAATGCTGAAGGTGCGGTTACTGTGGTAGAAAAGTTGCATTTGTTTTTGACAGTGGTAGCAGTTGAACTTGAAGATGGTAAAAAAAATATAAAAGTTAAACCAAGTATAGGCGCAGCTTCTTTTCAAGAAAACGATATTGATGTTATTGAAGTGTATGAAAGAGCCAGAACGGAACTTACTTATGATAGAGGCTAAAAAATAACAGCTGTTTTTGGGGGATATATGGACGCGGAAAGATTATTTTTTATTTCAATGGGTGCAACCTGGCTGATATTATTTTACCATGTGTTTTTAACTGTCGGTGGATATAAGCACTTTTTGAAGACAATGCATGATGATGATATAGATATAAAAATGGATTATTATCCTTTTGTCAGTGTGCTTGTGCCGGCGCACAATGAGGAAGCTGTTATTGGCAGAACGGTTGAGGCATTGGGAAGGTTCGCCTATCCTAAAGATCGTTATGAAATAATTGTAATCAATGATTGCTCCAGTGATAAACGGGATTGATTTTAGAAGAGAAACAAAGAAACTTTCTCAATTGAAAGTTGTTACTTTGCGGCCGCCGATTGGGGCAAAGGGGAAATCAAATGCCCTGAACCACGGTTTGAAAGCTAGCTGCGGAGAATATGTCGCTGTCTATGATGCCGATAATACGCCTGAACGCGGAGCTTTACTGCAGTTAGTGCATAAATTATACAACAATGACAAACTTGGTGCAGTTGTAGGTAAGTTTAGGACACGCAATCGTAACGTGAATTATCTTACGCGCTTTATAAATATTGAGACCTTGAGTTTTCAATGGTTATTGCAGGCCAGCCGTTGCTATTGGTTTGGCCTTACTACTATTCCTGGAACTAACTTTGTTGTGCGGAGAAGTATTCTCGAAAGTATTAACGGCTGGAATGATCAGGCGTTAACCGAAGATACGGAGCTGACAATTCGCATTTATGATTTTGGTTATACCATCTTTTGGTACCCGCATGCCGTAACTTGGGAACAGGAACCAGAGTCGCTGCGTGTTTGGATGAAACAGAGGACACGTTGGGCACGTGGAAATTTGTGGATCATCAGCCAATATTTACTGCGGATATTTCAGCTTAAAGACAGAAAAATCGGTACAGATATAGTTTATTTTGCTTTTACATATTTTGTATTTTTTGCGGCTGTGATTATATCGGATATATTGTTTGTTTTAGGCGCACTGGGAATAGTTCGTCTGAGTATAGATGCGCCGTTATCACTGATATGGATGTTGGCTTATGCGCTTTTTGTAACGGAAACCTTTATTTCACTTTCCTTAGAGCGTGGCGAAGGCAGCTTAAGTAATTTATTTTTGATTTGTCTGATGTATTTTACATATTGCCAATTGTGGATCCTTTTAGTATTTAAGGCGCTTTACGAAAGCTTGAAGGACAAGATTCAGGGAAAGGGGTTCCACTGGTATAAAACAGAGCGGAGCTCTAATTGAAGAAAGATATGGTCAGGAAAGGTTCTGCAAATATGGGAAAAGAAGTTTTGATGAAACGTGATAAGGCACTATTCAATGGAATTGTATTGTTGCTGTTGACTGCTGCAATACTGGTGCTGCTGTGTTTTTTGAATAATGAAAAGGAACTGGTATTTCTTGTTTTTGCGTGTTTAAGTTTTAATATTATTGCAGCCTATTTGTTAGGCACTACCAAAGGACTTTATTTATCGGTAGCTTTTGTAATTGCTTTTAGTGTGTATATTTTCTATGACATTGTATTAATGGGAAAATTGGAAACTGATTCATATATGAATTTTTTAGTGCTGATGTGTTTTCCCGTGGGCAGCTTTTTAGGAGGGGAATTATCGGCAGTAATAGAGAAAAATATGCTCAAAATAGCTAATGTTTCTGAACTGGAAAAGTTAGTTACTCTTGATGGCAGCACGGGCTTTTATAATCAACAGGGATTTTTTAAACAACTGGAAGAGGAAGTAGGACGTGTTAAACGTTACGGTACAAGTTTTTCCCTGCTTTTATTTCAGATTAGCAATTTGCAACAGCTGCAATCTATTTATAAGAAACAGGATATTATGTTCATCAAAAAAACTGTGGCAGAAATTGTTGCCAGTAAATTGCGCTTTACTGATTGTAAGGGGATTTTAGATGACGGCAGTATTGGTGTGATCCTTCCTCAGACAGAAAGCGGCGGCTTAGATATTGTTGTGAGCAAAATAGATACCGCTGTCGGACTGATACCGGTCAAGCTCAGTAGTGCTAAGCGCATGGTACGTGTAAGGACTTCACTGGGGTATGCCACGATTGAAAATACGGACACAGATTATAAAATGTTATACTTGCGGGCGAAAGAAGATTTGGTGAATGGCGGCTAGGATGCTTTTAGTCAAAAAAATAATATTGGTATTGTTAATGTTGGTATTGTGGACAGGCACCTGCTTTGCACAGACTGCCGGCAGAAATTTCCTGCTCTATGATCTGCAGATGCGCTACGGTGGAACTTTTCCGCTGGTTACTTCGCTGGCAGAACATCTGGGACATTTTGAGGAGGATTATGTCCTTGTAGCTGTGGATGATTGGAAACCAGGGGTGTTGCAAGATGCAGATACTATAGTTTATGCCGGGTTTCAGCAAAGAAAGCTGCCGCGGGAATTGGTAGAAGAAATTGCAGGGGCAAGGCAGGTTCTGTGGTTTGAAGATAATATTGAACAGCTTGCAGAAGTTAAAGGCTGGCATGATTTTAGATCATTGGGTAAGGTAAGTGATTGGACTTATATAAACTTTAAGGGAAGAAGTTTTTATGATTGGATGAGTGTTGCATATACTGATCCAGGAAAAAACGTAAATGTTATAGCAACCGCAAAAAAGTTTATTGATGAAGTACCAGTAATTTGGCAGCGTGAAAATATTTATTATTCTGGAATGTTGGAATTTAATGAGCTGTTCGATGATTATATGGGCTATTTACTGCATCAGGTATTTAAGCGGCATACTGATGACCAACGACCAAAAGCGTTTTTAAGGGTTGAAGATGTAAGTCCGATCGTTGATCCTAAAGCCGTTAAGGCTGTGGTGGAGAAAATAGAGAAATATAATATTCCTTTTGCTATCGGTGTAGTTCCCGTTGGAATTATGGACGGGAAAAAACATTATTTACACGAGCAGGAAGAATTAGTAGAAGTGCTGCAGGAGGCTCAAAAGCGTGGCGCCAGCATTATTATGCATGGCTACACTCATCAAAATGAATTTTCACCGACGACTGGTGAAGGCTATGAATTTTGGAATGCTAAAGATGATAGACCAATGGAGGATGAAGAAAGTTTTACTATTCCCCGTATAGAAGCAGGCATTTCGGAATTACTGCGTTGCGGATTAATTCCATTAGCCTTTGAAGCTCCACATTATGCCGCAAGTCAAAAAACATATGAGATTCTGAGCAGATATTTCAATATTTATTCCGGTCAATTGCAGATTTCTGATGATACGGACAGTGTTACTATGACCTTACCGTATATGACGAGATCAAGATACCTTTATGGAATGTTGGTTATACCTGAGAATATGGGGTTTTATGACGGCGGCGAGTTTGTGGTAGAAGAAATGATGAATAAAAGTGCTTCGCTTAAAACTATACCAGGTGCTGTTGCTTGTTTTTTCTACCATGGTTATTTAAAACCAGATAAAGTTGGCCTTATTATTGAGGGTTTGCAGAAGCAGGGTTACGAATTTTTAGATTTAAAATATCTGCCGGTAAAAGTGCAGGCACAAGGAATCGTAATTACAGCAGAAGATGGTGTTGTAAATGCTGTTGTGGCTGAAGAAGTAAAGCAGTCATGGCAAACGGCTGCAGGAGAACAATATTTAAAAATTAACAAGATCGTCAGTGTTCAGGCGGTAGTTTTAGTAGTAATTTTAACTGTATTTGTATATATAATTTTTAAAAATTAAAGCGCAATACAAAAAAAGCATTATGAGAAATGATTAATATTAAGGATGTGTTGGGAGTATGCTCAAGAGAGTATGTTTGTTGATGGCGATGATATGGTCTTTGGGATTCATATGTGCAGCGGATGCTGCACCAATGGAACTCGGACCCAAGCCTGCTGTGCTGGGAAATGAATACAGTATAAGTTTATTTATGGATGACAAGGTTTTGCGTAACCCCAATGCGGCACTGACAGGATTTTTGGAAATTAAACCCGGCATGAAGCTTTCCGTGGCACCGGTTTTGGATTTGTGGTATTCGTATTCGCCGACAATCCTGCCGGATATTTTCGACAATGACAGTTTCAGTGAATGG
>ENA-OQAB01001229-OQAB01001229.1-human-gut-metagenome-genome-assembly--contig:-NODE-1229-length-12325-cov-2.804066_pt1 | contig 12325 bp, 12 predicted proteins | sample MGYA00242490_ERZ504517 | MGnify/ENA primary metagenome ERZ504517 (study PRJEB26092, sample SAMD00036298) | human gut metagenome | host: Homo sapiens | study: EMG produced TPA metagenomics assembly of...
GCCCACCATCAGGAAATTTCCATCGGCGAACTGGCCGATGCGATCGATATGACACGCACGGCCTCCAAGGAGGAGCACGGGATGCTTTCGGGCATCGTCAGCTTCGTCAATACCGAGGTGCAGGAGATCATGAAACCCCGGGTGGATATTACGGCCGTTGCCATCACGGATTCCTATGAACAGGTCAAGCAGACCATCATCCGGTCGGGTTTCTCGCGCATTCCGGTTTACGAGGGCGATTTGGACAATATCAAGGGAACGCTTTATGTCAAGGATCTGCTTTCGCATATCGACCGGGGCGACGAATTCGGCTGGCAGCAACTGATCCGCAGGCCCTATTTCGTGCCGGAGCACAAGAAGATCAACGACCTGCTGGCCGATTTCCAGAACCAGAAGATCCACATGGCGATCGTCGTCGATGAATACGGCTCGACGCAGGGCCTCGTGTCGCTCGAAGACATCGTCGAGGAGGTAGTGGGTGAAATTTCGGACGAAAGCGACAAGGACGAAGTGTTTTATACCCGTTTGGACAAAGATACCTACCTGTTCGACGGCAAGACCCATATCGGCGATTTCGAACGCATTGTGGAGATTGCCGAAGGTACTTTCGCCGATGTCAAGGGGCGTGCCGAAACACTGGCCGGTCTGATGCTCGAACTGAAGTGCGACTTCCTGAAAAAGGGGGATACGGTAACGGCTCACGATGTGCGGTTCACTGTGGAGGAGATCGAGGGACACCGCATCGACAAGATCAAAGTCCGTCTGCATGGATAATATCCTTTGTATCGAAAAGGTTTTGTCCTGGGAACGGTTGCTGCGGCTGGTGCCCGAACGGGATCTCCGGTTGGCTGCGGCGTTGAAGCCGGCTTCCCGCCGCGAAGAGTTTCTGATGTGGCGGTCGATTGTTTACCGTCGTCTGCCGGATGCCGAAATCGCATATAATGCGGTCGGAGCTCCCGTCGTATGCAATTATCCCCTCCATATCGGAGTTTCCCACTGCCCCGGATACGTTGCGGTCTGTTTCTCCGACCGTCCATGTGCCGTCGATATCGAGCCGCTTGCCCGCGATTTCGGTCGGGCGGCAGCCCGCTTTGCTTCTGCCGAAGAGCGGCAGTTGTCCGACAGTCCGCTGTTGTTGCCGGCCCTCTGGTGCGCCAAGGAGACGCTTTACAAATATTCGGGGCGGCGGAACCTCGATCTGCTCCGGGATTTACGGATCGAGCGTTTCGATCCGGACGAGGCCGGATGACGGGCCGTATTTGCGGGGAATCCGCATTGGAAATCGGACTTCGGAGGGAGGAGGAGCTTCTTGCAGCCTATATCTTGGTGTGATTATGCTTGCAGGCGTAATTCGGTTCGGGACTTTCGGGGTGTCTGTCGTTCTATAATGGAGGTTCCGCCGAGGAGTTGATTTTCGGACGCTTGGGGCGCTGTCTGCGGCGCCGGATGCAAGGATGCCGCCCGGCAGCTTCGAGGCGGGGCTTCGGTGCTCTTGAAATTTCGGATCGTCTGTTGGCAGACCGTTTTGCCGCCGGGGAGGGATGTCGGGCGGCCTGCGGAGGATTCGGAACCTTCTTCCTGCCGAAATGGGACGAATACCCTCCTCCTTGCCGGAAGTTTCACAAATCCTTTTTCGTATCGGGCGGCCGGAAATCGAACCTCCTGCCGACGAAATCCGGTCGGTCGGGGCGTTATTCCGAATGTTATTGTTATTTTTGTAACGATGAAACAGGCTGTCACCCCGCTTCGTTTAGGTTCCGACCGGATTTCGTCGCTGCTCGTCCGTTATGCGATCCCTTCGATTATCGCGATGACCTCTTCGTCGCTCTACAACATCGTCGATAGCATTTTCATCGGACACGGCGTCGGTCCGATCGCCATTTCCGGCGTGGCGCTTTCGATGCCTCTGATGAACATCGCGTCGGCTTTCGGGTCGTTGATCGGGATCGGTGCTGCGGCGCTCACCTCGATCCGGCTGGGGCAGGGACGCCGGGAGGCTGCCGAGGGGGTGTTGGGCAATGTGGTGTTGCTCAATTTTCTGGTAGCGGCGCTTTTTACGGCCGTAGGTCTGTTGCTGCTGGACCCCATTCTCTGCTTCTTCGGGGCGAGCGACGCTACGATCGGTTATGCACGAGATTTCATGCAGATCATTCTCGGCGGTACGATCGTTACCCATATGTATTTGAGCCTGAACGAAGTGATCCGTGCTTCGGGTTATCCGAGGAGAGCCATGGCGATTATGCTGACGGCCGTCGTGTTGAACTGTCTGCTCAATCCGCTGTTCATTTTCGGGTTCGGCTGGGGTATTCGCGGTTCGGCGGCCGCGACGGTGCTGGCCCAGGTCGCGGCGCTCTCGGTTTCGCTCATCCACTTCTCTTCCCGGGGAAGTTTCATCCGGTTCGAACGGGGGATTTTCCGCTTGCAGGCGTCGGTCGTGGGCAAGATCTTTTCTATCGGTATGGCTTCGTTTCTGCTGCACCTCTGTGCTTCGGCGGTAGTGATCGTCGTGAACAAATCGCTCCGGGAGTACGGCGGCGACGTGGCGATCGGGGCGTATGGCATCATTTATCGGGTGGCGATGCTCTTCCTGATGATCGTTTCTGGACTGAATCAAGGCATGCAGCCCATCGTGGGGTACAATTACGGCGCCCGGCGGTACGACCGGGTGTTGAAGGTCCTGCGGCAGACCGTCGTGTGTGCGGTTTGCGTGACGACGACGGGATTCCTGCTGGGACAGCTCTTTCCCCGGCAGGTGGCGATGCTCTTCGTCGATGCTGCGGACGGAGCTGCGGCCGAGCGGATGATCTCTACGGCGGCCGAGGGGCTGCGGATCGTGTTGTGCGTTTTCCCGATCGTCGGATTCCAGATCGTGACTTCCAATTTTTTCCAATATATCGGCAAGCCGCACAAGGCGATTTTCCTCTCCCTCACGCGGCAGATGCTGTTCCTCATCCCGCTGCTCCTTGTTTTGCCGCCGCATCTCGGTACGCTGGGTGTCTGGATGTCGATGCCGATTGCCGACGGTACGGCCTCTCTGCTGGCCGCCGTGCTGCTCTTCTACCAGGTTCGTAAATTCAGACACCGGCCCCATGCGGAACGGAGTATCTGAGTTTTTTGAAAATATCGATTACAGACTCTTTCGGTGAATTGATGGGGCATTCGCTCGATCCGGGAAATACGACAGAACTCTCGGACGGATCGTTGCACGCGTCCGATTTGGCTTGAATACGGAGCAGGAGCGAGGAGGTGTCGGGTGCCTCCGGGCGTTGGTCGTAACGATAGGGATATCTGCGCAGAAAGAGCTTTTACGATAATAAAAAACAGAGCCGGTGATCCACCGGCTCTGTTTTGGATTTTGTGTTTTGGATTAAATTCCGAGTTTGGTGCGGATCTCCTGCGGAATGGCGTTCTTGTTTACCATAACGGACAGGGTTTTGTACTCCACGAACGGACGCGAGAAGTAGTAGTAACCGTCGTAGGGAGGACGTACGTCCCACGAGTTCTTTACCTTGAAGAAGGGATTGCCCTGCTGATCGACGGCCGTACCCACGATTACCATGCCGTGGTCGTCCGTAGTTTCGTAGTTGTCGAAAGCGATCTGGCGCATCTCCTGCGTGATCTTCTTCTCCTTGACGGGTTTGTCGAACTTGTAGAGGGCGGCCTCTTTCTCGGCGGCGCTCAATTTGCCCCACTTCTCGGCCTCGGTACCCTCCATGCCGTCGATGTCGGTTTCGGGAATGATTCCGATCGCCTTGATGCGGTCGAAGCCCTTTTCGCTGACGTCGGTAGCCCATTCGATCGAGTAACCGTTGGCCAGGGCATTATCGACCACGGCCATCATCTCCTCCAGCGGTACGTTGTAAACCGTGCCCCACATCCAGTTGTCGGGGACTTCGATGATGAACTCCGTGTAGAACGGATGGTGCGTGAAGGAACCTACGTCTACATAGTCGTCCATCTTGATCGGCAGCGACGCTGCGAACGATTCGGGGGTATATTCCTTGCCTCGTAGGTGAATTTTTCAGGGCGCACGCCGAAATAAGTGTCCAGCAGCGCTATTCAGACCGTCTTGCCAGGCCGTGGTCAGCACCCCGTTGTTTCTTGCCTTGATAACTGCGTCCAGGTAGGCTTTCAGTGCTGCGTCGAGCTCGCCGAAGACCGGTTTCTCCGTGCCGTAGTTCAGACCCGGATAGACCTCCTGGGGTACGATGCCGTATTTCTTGATGCCCTTCGATTACGTCGTGGGCGGCACCGCCTTCCGCAAAGTTCAGATGTCCGTGCAGGCGGACGTATTTAACGCCTTATCGAAATACATGTTGCGGACGATCCACATTTCGGACAGGTCCATCTCCGGCCCGCCGGCCCGCAGAATTTCGTTTTCCAGGAACGAAAGAGCCGAATAACACCAGCAGGTGCCGCTGCGGTGCTGGTCTTTGACCGAAGTGGTCGGTACGGTGGTCAAGTCGGTGAACTTGTAGCCTTCCTCCCTGGGTCTTCTGTGCAGGTTTCTTGGCCGATGCGGAGCACACCATAAGTGCCAGGCCTGCGAGTAACAGCAGTTTTTTCATCGTAATTTTGGGGTTTGTTATTTTTTAGAAGTTTGAATGATTTTCATGCACGCTTCGAGAGTGATCTCCTCGGGTTTGGTCCCTTTGGGAATACGGTAGTTCTTGCCTTTGTAGGCGATATAAGGACCGTAACGGCCGTTTTTAATCAGTAGTTCGGGCTCTTCGGCGAAGGTTTTGAGCGGAGTGTTCGCTGCAGCGGCGCGGGCCTGCTGTTCGCGCACGAGCTCCGCAGCGCGGTCGTAGCCGATCGTATAGGGATCGTCCGTGCGGGCGAGCGATGCGAACGATTTGCCGTGCCGCACGTAGGGCCCGAACTTTCCGATGCCGATGACCAGATCTTCCCCTTCGTAGGGCCCCAGGTTGCGGGGCAGGCTGAAGAGCGCCAAAGCCTCTTCGAGGGTGAGCGATTCGATCAACTGCCCCTTCTTGAGTGATGCGAAACGGCTCTTTTCCCCTTCGTTGCCTTCGATTTCGACCATCGGACCGTAGCGGCCGATGCGGGCTTTTACCGTATGCCCCGTAGTGGGGTCGGTGCCCAGGATGCGTATCTGGTTGTTTTTGGTCGTCTGGGTCGTGGTCGCATGATCGACCATTTTATGAAAAGGACCGTAAAAATCGTCGATCATGCTGTTCCAGGTGATCTCTCCGTCGGCGATGCGGTCGAACTCCTTTTCGACGTTGGCCGTGAAGTTGTAGTCCATGATCGGCTCGAATTGCGATTCGAGGTAGTCATTGACCACCATGCCGATATCGGTCGGCTGGAGTCGGTTTTTCTCCTTGCCGTAGGTTTCGGTAAGCCTTTTTTTCGGCGATCTTGCTGCCGGTCAGCGTAAGTTGCACGTAGCTGCGTTTCTGGCCCTCCTTGTTCTGTTTGACCACGTACCCGCGGTTGATGATCGTCGTGATGGTCGGCGCATAGGTCGAAGGACGTCCGATGCCGAGCTCTTCGAGCCGTTTTACGAGCGAAGCCTCGTTATAGCGGGCCGGCGGTGCGGTGAAGCGTTCCGTGGCCGTAATTTGCGCGGGATTGACGCTCTCGCCTTGGGCCATTTTGGGGAGGATGCCCGATCCCTCTTCGCCCGGCTCCTCGTCCGTGGATTCCGAGTAGAGTTTCAGGAATCCGTCGAAACGGATCACTTCGCCCGTGGCGACGAACTGGCGTCCGAACCGGAGATATCGATGACGATCGTGGTGCGGTCGAGCTCCGCAGGAACCATCTGCGAGGCGACCGTCCGCTTCCAGATCAGGTCGTACAACTTCTTTTCGGCGGGAGTGCCTTCGATCGTCTGCCGCTCGATATACGACGGGCGGATCGCCTCGTGGGCTTCCTGTGCGCCTTTGGTTTTTGTCTTGTAATTATGTGCCGACGAATATTTCTCACCGAAAAGTTTGATGATCTCCTCCTTGCACTGGCCGATCGCCTGCTTCGAGAGATTTACCGAGTCGGTACGCATGTAGGTAATCAAACCCTGCTCGTAGAGGTGCTGCGCCACGGACATCGTCTGCGATACCGACATTCCGAGTTTGCGGCCCGCCTCCTGCTGGAGCGTCGAGGTCGTGAACGGAGGCGCGGGGTAGCGCTGTGCCGGTTTTTCCTCGGCTTTGGCGACGGTGAACCGGGCGTCGATGCAGCTGCGCAGGAAAGTCTCTGCTTCCTCGCGGGTATCGAAGCGGGTGGACAGTTCCGCCTTGAAAAGGGTTTTATCGGGATCGGCGGCGGCGTAGAACTGTGCTACGACACGGTAGTAGGGCGTCGAGCGGAATGCGATGATCTCCCGCTCCCGCTCTACCAGCAGCCGTACGGCGACGCTCTGTACGCGTCCGGCCGAGAGTTGGGGCCGCACCTTTTTCCAAAGCAGGGGCGATAGCTCGAATCCGACCAGGCGGTCCAGCACGCGGCGTGCCTGCTGGGCATTTACCAGATTCATATCGATCGTGCGGGGCGATTCGATGGCTGCCAGAATTGCCGGTTTGGTAATTTCGTGGAAAACGATTCGCTTGGTTTGGTCGATCGGCAGGCCGAGAACCTCTGCGAGGTGCCAGGCGATCGCCTCTCCTTCGCGGTCTTCATCGGACGCGAGCCAGACGGTCTTGGTCTTCTTGGCCAGCGACGAAAGTTCCTCGACAACCTTGCGTTTGTCGCTCGGAATTTCATAGACCGGTTCGTAGTCCTTGTCCAGATTGACGCCGAGATCTTTTTTCGAGAGGTCCCGGATATGCCCGAAGCTCGACTTGACGACGAAATCCTTGCCCAGGAATTTTTCGATGGTCTTGGCTTTGGCCGGGGACTCGACTATTACTAAATTTTCCTGCATAACATTCAGTATCTTTTCACTAACGCAAGATAACCTAAGTTCGTACTTAGGTTATCCGCAGGTGCTTCGCTATTTTATCATCGTGTAAATCAGGCGCAGCTTGATCGGCGCGTTGTTTGCGGTATTTTCCATGCCTTGTGCCGATGTATAGGGCATCGTGAAGAGCCCGTAGGCTTCGGGTCCGATGTAGATCGTCCGGGGGGCGGGATTCTCCGTTTGGCTGCCGCCGGTTTCGATTCCCTGGGATTTCAGGTAGCCGTTCCATACCTCCTGCAGGTGACTGGTGATGTCCATGACATAACAGCCTTGGCTGCGGTTGAGGTAACCTCCGTACGGCAACTGGAAGTTCTGGCTTGAATAGAGCCTTTCGTAGGTGTAATAGTAATCCGAAATGCCCAGTACGTGCTTGTAATCGGCATAGAGGCCCAAGCGCTCGAATGATGCGTCCAGCAGGGGAGTGATGGCTCCCACGTCGATCTTTTCCCAATCGTAATCGCTCTTTTCGAGGTAGATCATCAGTTCCGCCTGGTTGATGGCGATCGAGGTGTAAGGCATGCCCGATTCGTCCGTAACCTCCTTGTAGAGGGCTTCGATTCCTTCGAACAGGGCGTCCGTGAGGGTCAGCTCCGTGATTACGCCGTCCATCCCTTCGACATATACGTTGGGGTTCAGGGGCCGCTGTTCGTTCCGCTCGTCGATGTCGGCCGGATTGATCTTGGAGCCGGTGTAATCATGCCGGATGGTATTGATCGAAACATTGCCGTAGGGATCGTCTTCGCGGTAGAAGAGGTAGCTGGCCGTGATCGTATCCTGGATCAGCGTCGGGTCGGTTCTGTTCCGGCTGCGGGTGTACATCAGAAGACCCGACTCCGCGAGGTTCGTAGCGAACAGGTTCCCTTCTCCCGACGGATTTTCCTGGGCCGGCTTGATGTAAATACCGTTGAAATAGTCCACCCAAAGCTCCGGATTGCGGTAGATCGTCATATCGCCCTTGTACTTGCCTTCGAGCAGCATCAGACGCTTGATGAGCCCCCGTCCTTCGGGCGTAGGCTGCAGGGTGACGTACTCCGTGGCCGGTCCGGTCGTCGTGCCGTTGGGGAAGGTGAAGGTGAATACCGGATTGGGGTTGAGGTAGGGGGTCGGATCGAAGGTCGGGTAGAAAAGGGTGTCGGCGACGCTGCCTGCTCCGGCCGGGGCTGTCAGCGAGGGATTGAGGTAATCGTTCGAAATCACCTCATAGACGTTGTACGTCATCGGCTTGAGGGTGTCGCCTCCGTAGTTCGAGATTTGATTTTGAGTTCGATCGAGTCGAAAATGGGCTGGTAACCGAAGCCGGTCGTATCGGAGAGGGCTACGGCGCGGTATTGGGTCAGGAAACCTGCCGTGCGACGCCCGAAAGTTTCGTCGTGCATCACACCGAAATACCCCTCTCCCAGGTTGGAAGCCTTGAGAGAGTCGGTTTTGTAGAGTCGAGTTTCGAAATAGGGCCGCTCGGCGTCGGGTGCGAGCGCGAAAACTTTCAGACCGATCTTCATCTGCTGATCCCCCGGTTGGTAGCCTGCGCCCAGCCGGTCGTCCACTTTCGTGCAACCTGTAAAGAAGACCATGCCCGCTGCGGTGAGAACGGCGGCCAATTCGGCGGCCCGGCGTATTTTACTGGATCGAATCATAGAATCGGTTGTAGTTGTCGAAAAAGTCCTCTGCGTCGGGCGACTGGTATTCCAGGAGCGGTTTGCCGCTGTTGCGGACCAACTCGATAATTTCGGGGGTTACCGCATCGGAAGCCAGAATGATGCCGTCGGCATACTCCATAACGTAACGGCAGAGGTTTTCGTATGAAGGGGTGTCGAGGATCGACAGTTTTTTGTCTTTGACGCCTTCGTTGGCGATTTTCTCCTTCATTCCTGCATCCAGCGGTTTGTCGAAACCGTCGCCGTAGAGCGAAACGACGATTTTGACCTCCTTGAAAATCGGGTCGTCGGCGAAGACCTTTTTCAGATAGATCGGCACGATACTCGAGAACCAGCCGTGGCAGTGGACGACCGTTGGCGTCCAACGCAGTTTCTTGACCGTTTCGAGTACGCCCCGGGCGAAGAAGATGGCCCGTTCGTCGTTGTCTTCGAAATAGTTTTCGTCGGCATCCCGGAGAATGGCTTTGCGGGCGAAATAGTCGTCGTTGTCGATGAAATAGATCTGCACTCGGGCTGACGGAATCGAAGCGACCTTGATAATCAGTTGATGATCGTTGTCGTCGATGATGAGGTTCATACCCGAGAGCCGGATCACCTCATGCAGTTGATGACGCCGTTCGTTGATGCAGCCGTACCGGGGCATGAATGTGCGGATTTCATTGCCGCGCTCCTGCATCGCCTGCGAGAGCCGCCGGCACAGAAGCGCCCCTTCCGTATCCGGGACATACGGAGCCACTTCCTGACAGACGTATAGTATCCTGTTCGATGCCATTGGTTGAAATTTTTTCTTCATCTCCTGGTGCGGTGTGCTCGGAGTGCCCGCCGGTCGGAAACGATGATTTTTTAGCTTGCTCGGCGAAGAAGGCACGGGCCGGATGCAATGCGAAAAGTTGCCTTGTCGTGCTGCCGTACCTCACTTCACGAAAGTTTATCTTTCGCAAAGATAGTGAAAGATGAGCGCAATCGTGCGGGCTTGCACGCAAAAGATTGCCGAACCGCCTCCTATCTTCTGCAAAGATAGTGATTTTTCTTAAAGAATCAGCATCGCGTCGCCATAAGTTCCGAAGCGGTAGCCCTCCTCTTTGGCTATTTTGTAGGCATTCATTATCAGGTCGTAACCTCCGAATGCCGAAACCATCATCAGTTGGGTCGAGTAGGGAAGCTGGAAGTTGGTCACCATGGCGTCGGCCACCGAAAATTCGTACGGGGCGAAGATGAACTTGTTGGTCCAGCCCTCCATCGGCTTGATCATGCCGCCGGTCGAAACGGCCGTTTCGAGCGTTCGCATGACCGTCGTGCCGATCGAAACGATCTTATGTCCTTCGCGTTTGGTCTTGTTTACCGTTTCGGCCGTGGGTTCGTCCACGAAGAACTGTTCGGAGTCCATCTTGTGCTTCGAGAGGTCTTCGACATCGACCGTGCGGAAGTTGCCCAGGCCGACGTGGAGCGTGATGAACGCCTTTTCGATCCCCTTGATCTCCATACGTTTGAACAGGTGCTTGGAGAAATGCATGCCGGCCGTCGGAGCGGCTACGGCACCCTCTTTGCTGGCGAAAATGGTCTGATAGCGCTCGGCGTCTTCCGGCTCGACCTTTTCGCGCACCCACTTGGGCAGCGGGGTTTCGCCCAGTTTGAAGAGGGTTTCTTTGAACTCTTCGTAGGACCCGTCGAACAGGAACCGGAGCGTGCGGCCCCGCGAAGTGGTATTGTCGATCACCTCGGCTACCAGCAGGTCGTCGTCGCCGAAGTAGAGCTTGTTGCCGATGCGGATTTTGCGGGCCGGATCCACCAGTACGTCCCACAGGCGCAACTCGCGGTTGAGTTCGCGCAGCAGGAAGATTTCGATCTCGGCGCCCGTTTTCTCCTTGTTGCCGTACAGACGGGCGGGGAAAACCTTCGTGTCGTTGAAGATGAAGAGGTCCTTTTCGTCGAAGTATTCGATGATCTCCTTGAAAATGCGGTGTTCGATGGTGCCCTTGGCACGATTGACCACCATCAGGCGGGATTCGTCCCGGTTTTCGGCCGGGTATTTCGCCAGCAGGTCGGCGGAGAAGTCGTAACCGTATTGCGATAGTTTCATGGCTAAAAGTATTTGCGAACATTTTTTCGGTCCGTGGGCAGCGCTGCAGGCAGTTTTGCGGGTACGGAGCAAGATAAACCGTCAATTTATCTATACGAAAAATAAGTTATTTTGTTTCAGCTTTTTGCAGTTTTTCGAGAAAAAAGTTCAATTCGTGCGCCGCATCGAGCCGAAAACCTCCGCTGCGGGTGCGGCAGAGCGAGGTGAGGTGCGCACCGCTGCCGAGCGCCTGGCCGATCTCTCCGGCCAGCGAACGGATGTAGGTCCCCTTGCTGCACCGGACCCGGATGCGGATGCGGGGCAGGTCGTATTCCATGAGCTCCATTTCGTAGATGTTGATGAGCGCTTTGCGCAGTTCCACCTCTTCGCCCGCGCGGGCCAGCTCGTAGGCCCGGACGCCTTCGACCTTCTTGGCCGAATAGAGGGGCGGGGTTTGCAGCCGTTCGCCGGTGAGCGAGCGGAGTACCTCCTCGACCGCTTCGCGCGTGATATGTTCGAAGGGATAGGTCCTGTCGATGGGGTGTTCGAGGTCGAAGCTGGGGGTCGTAGCGCCCAGCATCAGGTCGGCGACGTACTCTTTCTCCTCGGCTTGCAGGGCGTCCGCCATTTTGGTCGCCTTGCCGATGCAGACCAGCAGGATGCCCGTTGCGAGCGGATCGAGTGTTCCGGCATGGCCGACCTTGATTTTCGGGTAACCGGCCCTGCGCAGGGCGAACTTGATTTTGCGGACTACGTCCGAGGAGGTCCACTCCAGCGGTTTGTCGATGACGGCGATGTAGCCCTCTTCGAAGTCGATTCCCTGTAGGTTCAGTTCGGATTGTTGCGTCATGTGCGGATTATTGGATCACGAAATAGCGGATGATGGCCAGCCCTCCGACCAGCGTACAGTAGATGGCGAACCAGTTGAGCTTTCCCCGTTTAACGATGTTTATCATGAATTTGCAGGCCAGACAGCCGACTACGAACGCAGCAGCGAATCCGGCGAGCAGGGGGGCGGTCCCCGATGCTCTGGGCGGCCAGTTCTCCGCTCATCAGATCGAGAACCATTTTGCCCAGGATCGGTGCCAGCACCATCAGGAAGGAGAATTGGGCCACGCTCTCCTTGCGGTTGCCCAGGATCAGTCCCGTGGCGATCGTCGTGCCCCGAGCGCGACAGACCCGGCAGTGTGGCGACTGCCTGCGCCAGACCGATGATGAAGGCGTCGCGGTAGGAGATGGTCGCCTTGTGGCGGGGTTTGGCGTAATAGGCGAAGGTCAGCAGTACGGCCGTGACCAGCAGCATGGTTCCGACCAGCAGCAGGATGCCGTGATTCGGCAGGTCTTCGACGAGCGACTGGAGAAAAGGTTCCAGCGTGAAGCCCACGATGACTACCGGGATCATCGAAAGGATGATCTTCAGCACGTAGGCCTGTTCCGCGTTGAATCGTTTGGAGAAGAGTCCCACGACCAAGCGTTTGATTTCGCTCCAGAGCACGACGATCGTGCTCAGGACCGTCGCGGCGTGCAGCGTGAGATCGAAGGTGAGTCCTCCCACTTCGGGATCGACGCCAGCAGTTCTTTGGCCAGTTGCAGATGCCGCTGCTCGATACGGGCAGGAATTCGGTCAGACCCTGGACGATGCCCAGGATGATAGCTGAATGGTTTCCATTTTACAGTTCTCGGGGATATTTC
>ENA-OQAB01001231-OQAB01001231.1-human-gut-metagenome-genome-assembly--contig:-NODE-1231-length-12308-cov-15.146868_pt1 | contig 12308 bp, 16 predicted proteins | sample MGYA00242490_ERZ504517 | MGnify/ENA primary metagenome ERZ504517 (study PRJEB26092, sample SAMD00036298) | human gut metagenome | host: Homo sapiens | study: EMG produced TPA metagenomics assembly of...
GCTTAAAATAATTACCGAAACCAATGACGTGTTGGTCAAAATTAATGATTTTATCACATTTGAAGGTTGGGATGCGGATTTAGGGGAAACCGGTATAGAGTTTTACGGTCGCAGTCTTGAAATCAAATACGAGGGCATTCACAGTTTAGTTATCGTTCCCAACCATGATTTGAAAGAGCTATTTCAGAATATTAAAAAAGGATATTTTGGGAAAACTGTTTTTATAAATGGTCTTAAAATAAGTGTTCGTGATTTAGTGCTGTTGGAACAGGAATTGATGTATTTCTCGGATGGTAACGATTTGCATACACACGGGAAGTATATGAAATATAGTGAAGTCAAAACAATCGTAGATATTGACGGATATTATATTTTTCGGAGGGTCAGAAAATGATAGCAACAACCACAAGTGATATAATTTACGTGTCTATAGCTTTAATCATGATGTTTGTGTCAGGATACATCCTTGGTACGACAGATGAAATGGGAAGAGAGAAAAGGAGAAAAGAAAAACTCAGAAGAAAACGAGAGCAAAGAAAGGAGTTGAAAAAACATTGAGAAAATTATCAGTACGATTAGATATGAGAATATACAACTGGGCAGAAGAATACGGGACAACAGTGAGCGAATATTTAGAGCACGCTGTGTATTCAGTTCTTGAGTTCGGTGGTTCGGGATTTCAATTCACGCCCAGTCGGGTTACACCAAAATATGACACAAGTGTGTACCTCACAGATAAAGCTTTTAGAGAAGTAAAGAAGTTGGCAAAACATAACAACTTGAGCAAAGCACAAATACTGAATCGTTCTGCGATAATGTTTCACGTGAAACATATTCACGATGTAGAACGAGAGGAAAGGGAGAGTGAGCAGTGGCATGATGACAGATTATGCAAAACGCCGTACTAAAGTTATAAGAAAGCTTAAAGTCTTAGCGCAAAACAAAAATTTCGGCATGGGCGCAAAGAGTAATATACAATACATGCTACAGCAATTGCCACCCGAAAGCCAGATAAAAACCGCCCGTCAGAGACGGGGCGCAATGACAGCATTAGAACAGGCTGAGAAATCTGATTTATACAGTGTATCAGGGCAAAGGAGAATTGCCAAACGAAAAATGGCAAAACTTGAAAAGTTGGGGATTAAATTTAAGACTTATAAAGAACTTAACGAGTTTGGTGAGTTCATGGAATCTGTTCGGGATTATTCACTTGGGCGAGTATATGACAGCACAAAGGCACTAGAGTTGTTTATTGATAGAGGTGGAAAATCTGGTGATGAATTACTCAATCAGTATAGGGAATGGCAAAAAGCAAAGAGACGAATTGATACGTAGAATACAGCAGATATATAGAACACCTAACATGAGAGGAAAACAACGCTTTGCAAAACAGTCATACAGAAATTGCATATGCGCTTTTGATATCGAAACTACACGACTTCCGGAAATTGAACAGAGCATCATGTATTTATGGCAGTTTGCAGTATTGCTTGACGGTAATGAAATAATATGCGTCTACGGAAGAGATTGGAACGAACTTGAAGAACTGTTCACAGGAATTGAGGATGAGCATCTTATCTCAATGGTATTTGTACACAACTTATCATATGAGTTTCAGTTTCTGCGCTCACACATAGAAATAAATCCGGAGGAGGTGTTTTCGCTCAAACCAAGGAAAATACTCAGAATCAGGGCAGGAAATCATATGCAAGGAAATTTAGAGTTTCGCTGCTCATATATGCAAACGCACAAGAGTCTTGACAAGTTTCTGAGTGACAGTGGTGTGCAGAATCAGAAGCTGAAAGATTTTGATTATGATAAACGACGTTACCCATGGACGGAATTATCAACTAGGGAAATTGAATACGGGTGTAACGATGTAATAGGATTATTACAGGCAATGCATAAACGATTGATGGATAATAACGATACTCTATACACTCTACCATTAACATCTACAGGTTACGTCAGGCGAGAAGCAAGGCAAGCTATGAAACAGTACAATTATAAAAAACTGCACAGCATGATGTGTGATACAAGCCTATACACACTTCTTAGAGAAGAATTCAGGGGCGGTGATACCCACGCAAACAGATATCACGTTGGAAAAATACTTAGCAACGTTGCGTCATTCGACAGGGCAAGTTCTTACCCAGACGTTATGCTCAACTGTAAGTTCCCAATGACAAAATTTGTGCGACAGGGAAATTGCGGTATAGAGGACATTGACAGATGGACAAAATTTCACAAAGCTTATGTGGGGCGGTTTCATTTCCGGAACATCAGACAAAAAGATGTTTATTACGGTGCACCTTATTTGACAAAAGACAAGGGTTATTGCATAAGCAAGGAATCAGTTTGGGATAATGGTCGTTTACTTTCAGCGGATGAATATTCGTGCACACTGAATGACATTGATTTCAGGATTGTGAAAAGTGAATACGTATGGGATGAAGTTGAATTCACTGATTTTTACACGGCAGGGTACGAGTATCTCCCGGAGTCTTTAAGAGAATTGGTAAAACGATTATTCACAGATAAAACGTCTTTAAAAGGTGTAGAGGGAAAAGAGATTGAGTACGCTTTGGCAAAAGAACTGATAAACTCACTATACGGCATGTCCGCACAGAACCCTGTTAAGCCTGATATCATCTACAGTAACACCGAAAAACCATTTTCAGTTGAGGACGGGGATACAGGGGAAAAGTTGGCTAAATACAACAAAAGAGCGTTTATGCTTTATGCGTGGGGCTGTTGGGTAACCGCGCACGCCAGGCAGAGACTTAAGCTTGCCGTAAACATTGCAGGCGAGGATTTTGTTTATTGTGACACAGATTCGTGCAAAATATTGATAACGGAACGATATCCTGAAATCAAAGAAAAATTTGATGAATTAAATATCCGATTAAAAGAGGATTCCATAGAAAATGGCGGTCATGCTACAGACCCAAAAGGAGTGGAACATTATCTTGGCGTATACGAGTATGAAGGTACATCCGACAGATTTATAACCTTAGGGGCAAAAAAATATGCTCAAGAAAAAAACGGCAAACTTGAAATCACGATAGCAGGCGTAGGAAAGAAAAAAGGTGCGGAAGAATTGAGGAAGATGGGTGGTTTGGAAGCTTTGAAAATCGGAACTACGTTTCGGGAAGCGGGTGGCACGGAATCTGTTTATAATGATTCAGATTATGGGTATTACAGCCCTGACCCAGATAATCCAAATAAAAGCGTATACATCACCAGAAATGTAGTTATACGCCCCTCTGAATACACCGTTGGTCTTACGATGGATTATTTAAATGTTCTCAATAGCGTTGATTTGTGGCATGATTTTTTAAAAAATACCAAAGAAAAGGCTTGACATACACGTTCACATATGCTATTATATACTTGTAATAAAAAAACAAGACAAAATAGAAGGAGTTGAAAAACATGATTACAAGAAGCATTGAAAAAGTAACAGCAAAGATTACAGACGAAAACGGACAGTCTGTAGAAAAGACCTACTACGGTGCAAACGTAACAGCTACAAAGATTAAAAAATCTTATGAAGCTGAGACAGGAGTAAAAGCTGTAAAAGTTTCCATGGATACTGAAGTAGTAAAAGCATCCATGACAGAAGCCGAATTTGTACACTACGGAAAAGTAGAGTAAGAACCAAACATGTCGCAATCCGAAACAACTCCCAGCTGTGGGTAAAACAGCATAAAAAGAAAAAAGGAGAAAATAACATGAAAATTATTAAAACAAACATTCAGGAAAACGAGTACACAATGGAGTTAATGTTCGCAATGTTCGAAGACGAGAACAGAATTCGTCTTTCCGACACTGCCGGAACAACTGTAGAGTTCGTTCACTACGCTATTGTGGAAGATGAAAACTCAAAGGGTGAAGTAGTGAAAACTCTGTCAATCGAGGAAGCGGAAACACACAACGTTTACGTGACAACCTCAACCTCATTCATTCAGGCTTTTGAGCGTATTATCACAATGGCAGAAAAATGTGGTGAGGACTTCCGAAAAGTATCTGTATCTTTCAAAAAATCTCAGCGTGGAAGAAACTTTCTTGTTGCGGGATATGTGAAATGAAAAAGCCTGAACTGTATGACAGTAATGGTTATGTGAATATAAAGGGTATCTTGGAAACAGGATGCCCTTTCATATTTATATGGGGCGGTAGAGGAACGGGAAAAACGTATGGTATTTTGAAACACGCTGTAGAAAATAATAAAAAATTCATCTACCTTCGAACCCGTCAAACTCAAATAGATATGATACGTACACCGCAATTCAATCCGTTTAAACAATACAACACAGACTGTAACAGACGTATTACGCCATCATCAATTAATAAAATGTATTCTGGTTTTTATGACACAAGTTTTGACGAAAAAACGAAAAAATACACGAACACAGGAGAACCATTGGGCTACTCCGCCGCACTTGGCACAATATCTAATTTACGAGGTTTCGGAGCAGCTGACGTTGAGTTGATGTTTTATGACGAATTTATTCCGGAAAAGACAGAACCACAGTTAAAAAACGCTACAATCGCTCTCTTAAATGGATATGAAACTATAAACCGAAACCGAGAACTTATGGGAGATAAACCTTTACAACTCGTGTGCGCATCTAACAGCGAAAATGCGAACTGCGACATATTCGCAAAACTAGGTTTAATCCACAAAGTTACCGATATGCATAAAACAGGACAGGAATTTAGCTATCTACCTGACAGGGGTATCATCCTCATAAATTTAGCCAACTCTCCAATTTCACAGGCAAAATCTGAGACAGCTGTATACAGAATGGTTGGTAAAGACAGTGATTTTTACAAGATGTCAATTCAGAATGATTTCTACGCTGAGGACTATTCGGACATTAAATCCGAACCCATAAATGAGTACGTCCCCATTGTGACAGTTGGAGAAATAACCATATACACGCACAAAAGCAAGGAAAAACTGTATATTACACAGCACCTACAGGGTTCACCTCAGATTACGTATTCTACATCAACAAGAGACCTGGCAGCTTTCCGGCATAAGTTTATATGGGTCTGGGGGATGTACTTAGATGGACTAGTCAGTTTTTCTGATATAGAATCAAAATATCTACTTGACAACTATTTCAAGATGTGATATGATGCAATTGTAGGGAAAGTGGTACAAAAACCAACGGGCGGAACCCGTGTACATGAGTTTGGTTGGCTCTCAGCACTTTCCCTCAATTCAAAAGAGAGGAAGTGGCAATATGGAGTGGATTCAGGCAATAAGTCAGTTATTCAGTTCTCTGGGAGTTCCGGTGGCGTGCCTAGCAGTAACCTTTTATTTATGGTACAAAGAAACTGAAAATCATAGAGAAGAAATAAACAACCTCACAGAAGTTTTAAACAATAATACAATGGCAATTCAGAAACTAGCAGACAAACTGGACGCAAAGGAGTGATACGATGCCGTTAGGTGCTAAAATACTACTAGACCCCAATATTGAAGAACAGTACGGAATGATTGACATTATCCCAGACCGAGACGTGTATGGCGAATATAAAATAAATACAAAGAGTTCCCCTCTGTTGTTGCGTGATAAGCCAGATACAAACGCGGATATAATCGTGGAAATGCCCAAAGGACGTACCATCTTCTGTTACGGGTTTACAGATATAACCATGGAATGGTATCTTTGTGAATACTCAGACAGCGGAAAGATTTACGCAGGTTTCTGTAATAAAAAATATTTAACAAAAAGGAGTGATAATACATGAAAATCAATGATATCATAGCCCTCGCAGGGGCAGGATTCAGCAAACAGGACATTATTAAAATTGCAGGTACAGTATCAGCACCGGCGCCGATTCAGACACCAACACCGACATCAGCACCGGCATCAGCACCAGTATCAGCGCCGGTTCCGGCACAGGATGTTTTCAATCAGCGTATGGGTGTTCTGGACAACCGATTAGATGAGATTACCAAATTGATTCAGGTTGGAAACCTGAGTAATTCCCAGATTCCCGAACCGCCGACAACAGAAGATATGTTAGCTTCAATTATTAATCCACCAGTAAAGGAGTGATTTTATGGGGACAACTATTAAATTAACACCGGGTACACCTAACGTAGCGAACTTTAATTCAGCTGCTATTTTGAATGAAATTGTAAATCAGGCAACAGGAAAAAACACAGTTAGTGCGATTGCAACAAGTGATTTTACTTCAGTTGCCACTACAGCACTAGAGCTAGGAATAGACCCGTTATTAAATGCAATTTCTCAGGTTCTCAGTAGAACTATTTTTTCTATCAGACCTTATTCAAGAAAGTTTAAGGGTTTATATCAGGATAACATAAGGTTTGGAAATCATGTAAGAAAACTCAATATCGCAGATTCTGATTGGAATAAGGATGACCGGTACGACTTAACAGACGGAACAAGTGTGGATGATCAAGTAGTTGCCATTCCGAAAGTACTTCAGACAAATTTTTACGGTCAGAATGTATATCAGAGACAGGTTACTCTATTTAGAGACCAGTTAAACGTTGCGTTACAAAATGAACAGGAGTTTCAGAGGTTTGTCACTATGATTATGACAAACGCGTCTGATTTAATTGAACAGGCACATGAAGCAACAGCAAGAATGACACTCGCCAACTTTATTGGTGGTAAAGTGAAAGGCGACACCGCAAATGTTATTCATCTTGTAACAAAATATAACGATGTCGCAGGAACCACTCTTACAGCTGACACGGTAAAACAGCCAGAAAACTTTGTTCCGTTCATGAAATGGGCTACTGGGTACATTAAAACAGTGTCAGATTGGATGACTGAAAGAACACAGAAGTTTCATATTAACGTGACAGGAAAAGAGATTTCAAGACATACACCTTACAACAAACAGAAACTGTATCTATATTCTGAAGAACTTAACAATATTGATGCCAGTGTTATGACATCTATCTTTAACGACAGTTACTTGAAAATGGCAGACCATGAGAAAGTAGGTTTCTGGCAGAATATTGACAGTCCAGACGGTATTAACGTAAAAGCGTCATACATGGACGCAACAGGAGACGTTGTTTCCGACACTGAAGGCACAGCTACTTCTAACATTTTCGGCGTGTTATTTGACGAGGAAGCAGTCGGCATTACAACTTACGGTGAATGGTCGGCACCGTCACCGTTTAATGCAAGGGGCGGATACAGTAACATTTTCTGGCATTTCAACGACAGATACTACAACGACTTCACCGAAAATGGAGTTGTGTTCTTATTAGATTAATAAGGCGGTGACAGTATGAGAGTTCATTTTTACAATGTAGGAAAACGTAAAAATTCTACATGGGTTCCTCCGGATTCTTCTGCTGTTGTGACTAGAACAGGGGCTTTACGTAGCCCCTCTTCTATTTCAAGTCCAACGCTGAGCGTACAATATAACGATGCTTCTGGGAATCCAACTAATTTGAATTACTGTTATATTGAAGAGTTTAACAGATATTATTTTGTAAAAGACTGGACGTTTGAAGAGGGTCTATGGATTTGCTCATTAGAGTGTGATGTTTTAGCCAGCTTCAAAAGTAAAATCATAGAAGAAGAATTTTACATTTTACGAAGTAGTGCCACTTTTGATGGTTCTGTAATAGATAATTTTTACCCCGCAAAATCCGGTTACACAAAAAAGGCACAAGAAATTAGCGTACTGCCAGAAGGTGCGAGCACAGGTTGGATAACAGGGTTCATTATACTGACAGTAGTAGGTCAAGAGGGTGCATTAGAATATTATCAATTTCAAGTAACAGATTTCACAACGTTCTGCCAGAAAGCATTCGGTGACATAGATTGGGCTGATATCAAAGAATCGGGAATAAAAGATTCCATTGTTAAAATTGTTATGAACCCGTTCCAATACGTGTCAAATTGTATGTGGATGCCTTTCGGTATACCCGGCGGAACAGAAGTGTCAGAACTTCCGTTAGGATATTGGAAAATTCCTGCGGTGTGTACAAAATTGAATGCACTTTTAGCATACAAACTACAACGGAGTGTGACATTATCAAGTCATCCACAGGCTTATAGAGGTGATTATCTAAATCATGGTGCATATCACAGGTTGGAAATAGCATCGAGACTGTTTGGCGTGATGCAAATTGACACCAATAAAATAAATATTAACTCTCCAATTAATGTCGATTTCCGAATAGACCCCAGAACAGGAGTATACGACATTTCGTTTACTAATAATAATGCACTACTTGGCTATAGTTCTGGCATGTATGGCGTTCCTGTTCAAATAAATGAAGCTAGAAACAATCCTCTTGAGGGTGTAATATCATCTGTAGCCGCACTCGGTAGTATTGCTTCCGTTCAACTCATGAAAGGAGTTGGATATATCGGGAACGCTGTAAATGAGTTTCTTCCTACAGTGTCGTCAAAAGGGTCTAACGGCTCAACTATAGGAACTGACGGTTGGATATCATTTTTTCAATATTTCCTAACAGTCACTGACGAGGACAACAGTGAAAATGGAAGACCGTATATGAAACGTGGTACTTTTAAGTCACTGGGAACCGGGTATTATTTGGTAGAACATGGGGACATGAATATTACAGGGGCTTATTCAGATGAGATATCAAAAGTTAAATCATTGTTAGAAGGGGGCGTTTATTATGCATAGAAACATCAGAAATGACAACTCAGCATTATTAATAGGTCTTTCCATTGGTGGCTCTGGGGGTGGCGGTGGGGAGATTCCTTTACCGTCCGGTAAATGGAATGTACTTGTCACCGATACTGTGAACGGGTATTTTACAAGAGACAAAATGCAACAAAATGCCGCCAATATTAACAATTATTTTAAGGAGAGAGGTTGGTCTCCAACCGCTCGAATGGCGTTGTTAGGAAACATGGAAAAGGAAAGTACCATGAATCCTGGTCTCATTGAAGTAGGCGGTGGCACAACGTCAGACGGCCCGGGCAGAGGACTTGTACAGTGGACACCGGGAACAAAATTACTGTCAGTTCTTGATATTCTATACGGAAAACATGACGACTGGTGGGACGGCGGAAAACAGTGCGCTGTTTTATTCGCTGAATATCAGGAGAGTGTTGGAGACGCTGACAGGGGTATTGAACCGGAATGGTATCCGACTTCAAGTTACAATATGACATGGCGTGAATGGGCTACTGGGAACTATGACCTGAAAACGCTTACTAATGCGTTTATGTATAATTATTTGAGACCAGCAAGTCTGAATCAACCGGAGAGATACACTTACGCGCAATATTGGAGTTCAATATTTATAAGGGGGTGATATGATGCCATACAGTTATGAAATGATAAACTTGTTTAATTCTTCCTACAGTCCATCAACTCTTCATACGAAAAACACGCAGATGTTTATGTTTTTCAAAAAATATTTACTTGAAAAAGTTATGTCTGTATTTGAGTTTGAATTGCCTGAAACGTGGGATAAAAATTATTTTTTATATTCGCTATTTTTAAATGGTTATTTGGCAGTTGTAAATACAGATAAATTCGGTGTTATATGTCAGCATTGCGGATTGAGAGGATATAATATCTACTATAATCCCACGCACGCTATAATTGTGAATCCTTTATTAACGGGAATTTTAGAGCCTAAAATTGGTGCTCAATGTTCCATTATCAGATTACAGCCAGATTACAGCGGTATTTCTGATATTGTAAATTACTATGCCGATAATATGGCTATGACTGCGGAAACGTGTGAAATGAACATTATGAACAGCAAACTTTCATTTCTCTTCGCGGTGAGAGGAAAAAGTCAAGCTGAGTCAATGAAGAAAATTCTTGATAAGGTGATGAGAGGTGAACTTGGCGTTTTCTATGATGAAAAACTGAAGATGGGGAACGAAAATATTCCGTTAGATTTTTTCAATAATGATTTGAAAAAGAATTTTATTGCTCCTGAATTACAGGATACATTGAGACGTTGGGAAGAAATGTTTTGCAATGAAGTTGGCATACCAAACGTGAGAAGTGACAAGAAAGAACGTATGATTGTAGATGAGGTGAACAGCAATAATATTGAGTGTTTCACAAAAGCAGAATTATGGCTTGAAACATTAAAAGAGGGAATTAACCAAACAAATACAATGTTTAATCTAAATCTTGACGTTAAATTACGTCACAATGAAGGGGGCGAAAATAATGCCGGGAGAACTTTATTTACGGGGGCTACTAGCATGGAATGAAAATCTGCTGAAAGATAATTTCATAAGTCATTTACCGGTCAATATGGTAAATGATATTGGAAAGGATAATATTCAGAATTATGTCCTTTTAAAATGCGCTGAGTTAGAAGTTTTAATACCCTCACCAACTGAAATGGCTTTAGCTCTAAACTCGTGGGCTTCTATAAATGAACGGTTGTTCTCAATTATATATGATATAGAACTTACCATTTCTACAACAGAGGGTGAAAAAACGGAAACAATTACAAGAGACAGAAAAGGAAAATCTACAACTGAGGGTAAAGAGGATTTACATCAGAAAAGTAATAGCGGAACAAGTGGTTCAGATTCGACAACTGAAAAAGTTGCAGGATTCAACTCCACATCACTTGTAGATAAAGGAAGCACAACCATTACTTATGAGGGTAAAGCAAACTATGATGAGACAAACAACAACGCAAAAAATTCTAAAAATGAAACGACAGAAACGGAAAAAGAAACAAGGTCTACGGGAATGTCAGAACTTGAGGTGTTGGATTTCAAACTTGAAAAATCTATGAGTGCACTAAGTAAAATTACTGAAATGTTTAAAGAAGAATTTTTCCTAATAGTATATTAAGGGGGTAAGAAAATGTTTAAATTTCCATATACAAATTTTCATGAAATGAACTTGACATGGATTATTGAAACCGTGAAAAACCTAACAGAAGAATGGATTGAAATGCAAGACAAGTTTACCGGCTTACAGGGTGACTTTGAAGAATTAAAGAATTTTGTAACAGATTATTTCGCTAAACTTGAAATTGATAAAGAAGTGCGAAAAATCTTAGATGAAATGAAAACTAGTGGAGAACTTTCTGACATAATTTCAGACGCATTATTACAAGGGGCATTAACAAGAGTTAATAAACCCACGGTTCTTATTTTGGCTGACAGCTATGGTGCAGGTGAAAATATTGCTAATAGGGAATATTCATGGGCGTATATGCTCAAAAATGCTCTTGAGAAAAATGGATACACTGTTAAATTGAGTGCCATTGGTGGATATGGGTTTAAAGCTGACGGAACAAAGACATATACAAATATGTTAAACACATTAGTGAGCACAATGACAACAAATGAAAAGAAAAACGTTGTCAAAATAATTGTTGGTGGAAGTTACAACGACAGAAACTCCGCTGAAAATGATATCAGTCAGGGCATGATTGATTTTCAGAGTGCTATAGCAAACAATTTTGAAAACTGTAAAAACGTGGTTATTTGTCCCATGGGATGGACATGGGAAGGTCATCAGCAGGGGATTCATACATCATCGACATATATCAGTGTAATTAAAGCAATTAAAATCTGGATGTATTCAGCAGCTCAATTGGGATTTAGTGTTATACCTGCATATCAGGCTATGCTGTATGAATCATCTTTTTCAAATGACGGCGTGCATCCTTCCGAACAAGGACATAAGAATATTCTCAATATGGTGATTGGAGCGTTTGATGGACTTTACTTTAAACCAATTAACAGCATTGAATATGGTACGACTTTTACAAAGACCTCAAGTATCCCCGGTAAAGGCGGTGCAAAAATTAGGTATTCCATTTTTAATGGAACCGCAAAAGTAAGATGCTTGGAATTTAAACTGAGTGAGATAAATATACCGAGCTTAAAACTAGACGGTACTCCCTTGGAAGTAGGCACTATTGATAGCCCTGCAATTCATTTCTATGCAACAGATTGTACATTCCCGTGTAGTATGATTCTGAGAGGTAAAGAAACTGATACAACAGGGGAAGCAAACTTGTTCACAATGGTGCAAGGAAGTATTAAAATTTCAGAGAAAAAAGTATATTTAATTATGCACGCGATTAATACTGCGAAAAGAAATTATTTAAAGTATGACATCAATCAGATAGAGTGTGTAGATTTTGGAGATTTTGTGTTTGACCCACTTTTCCAATAATCGAACAAATGTTTGACCTCGGTTTCGACCGGGGTCTTTTTTGTGTGTCTGCCGGGGGCGTACATGTGTGTCCGCCGTAGACAAACACATGTGTCCGCGGGGGAAAGACATTTGTCCGTCCACCACGGACTTGAGTATTCCAC
>ENA-OQAB01001232-OQAB01001232.1-human-gut-metagenome-genome-assembly--contig:-NODE-1232-length-12306-cov-3.207735_pt1 | contig 12306 bp, 8 predicted proteins | sample MGYA00242490_ERZ504517 | MGnify/ENA primary metagenome ERZ504517 (study PRJEB26092, sample SAMD00036298) | human gut metagenome | host: Homo sapiens | study: EMG produced TPA metagenomics assembly of...
CGCGCCGCCGGCACCAATGAAGCCGCAGATCATCCCGATGACCACACCGCAGACGACGGACTGAAGGGCACGCTTCTCAGCAGAGACCCCCTGCATGGCTTCTTTGGTGGTCATAACGGGCTTGACGATGAATTTAATGCCCAGCAGGAACGTCATAAACACCGAGAAGCTGCCCATGGTGGTGGAAGGCACCAGGCTTGCCACCCAGCTGCCCACCACGGTGAACAGCAGCACACTGGCCATCATGATCAGACCGTTCTTAATATCCAGGTTTTTGTTTTTGTGGTAGGTGTAGGCAGACACCGCACTGGCCAGCACATCCGAGGAAAGGGCAATGCCGACCGCCATGTAGGGGTCCATCCCCAGAAAGGTGATGAGCATCGGGCTGATGACAGCAGCGGCGCTCATGCCCGCAAAGCCGGTGCCCAGGCCCGCGCCCATTCCGGCAAAAAAGGTAACGATGATGGTAAACAGCAGGTTCATCTTATTCTTCTCCTTCTAGGATCGCATCCAGATTTTCGCTCATCGTATCGATGACTTCAAAAAATATCTCGAGTTTTTCTTCCTCCAGCCCTGCCATCAGGCGGCGGATGAAATCATCCTGCATCCTGCGGCCCTGTTCGATGATGGACTGCGCCTTTTCGGTGCAGGCAAGCTCCGTTTTGCGGCGGTCTCCCAACACCGGACGGCGCTCCAGAAAGCCCTCCTGCACCAGCTTATCCACATTCACTGAGACAAGGTTCGCCTTGATGTGGCGCACCTCCACGATATCGCGGGCGGTCGTGTAGTTGGGGTTGTTGGCAAGGAACATCAGGATATCAAACGCTGTCTGCGGCAGGTGCAGCTTCTGGCACAGCGGCTTGCAGACGGTGCTGTACGCAAGGCCCGTCTTGTTGGCAAATTCCACACTGGGGTTCAGCTCACGCATTCCGCGCCCTTCTTTCTCTCTTTTTGGATTGTTCATTTTTGAAGTATTTTAGCACAGGGAATCTCTGTTGTCAAGGGCAGGCGGCGTGAAATCAACTGATCCATATATTTTGTCCAACGCAAAAAGCCCGCACCATGAAGATTTTCACGGTACGGGCTTTTGATATGCTTCAGGGCAGGGTCACAGCACCGCCACGGCGAGGAACCGCACAACGAGCGCGGCAAGCCATGCCACAACACACTGATTCACGACCATAACGGTGGCCCAGCGGCCGCCCATCTCCCGCTTGACCGATGCCACAGCGGCAATGCAGGGGGTGTAGAGCAGGCAGAACACCAGCAGGGGAGCCGCTGCCGCCGGGCTGAGCGCCGCGCCCAGTGCGGCAGAGGAGCCATACAGGATGGTAAGGGTGGAAACAACGCTCTCCTTTGCCATAAAGCCGGTGATCAGCGCCGTGGACACCCGCCAGTCGCCAAAGCCCAGCGGTGCGAACAACGGCGCGATGCCGCTGGCGATCCAGGCCAGGATGCTCTCCTGCGGGTCTGCGGTCAGGCTGAGCTGGAAATCAAAGTTCTGCAGGAACCAGATGATGATGGTTGCCAGGAAGATGACCGTAAAGGCACGCTCGAGGAAATCCCGGGCCTTTTCCCAGAGCAGCTGGGCCACATTTTTCAGGCCGGGCAGGCGGTAGTTGGGCAGCTCCATAACAAAGGGCACGGCCTCGCCCTTGAACAGCGTTCCCTTGAGCAGAAAGGCCATACCAATGCCCACAAGGATGCCCAGGAAATACAGGCCCACCATGACCAGTGCGGCGTACTCCGGGAAGAAGGTCACCGCAAACAGGCTGTAGATCGGGAGCTTGGCCGAGCAGCTCATAAATGGCGTGAGCAGGATGGTCATTTTCCGGTCCCGCTCCGAGGGCAGCGTGCGGCTTGCCATCACACCGGGGACCGTGCAGCCAAAGCCGATGAGCATGGGCACGATGCTGCGGCCCGAAAGACCGATGCGTCGCAGCAGCTTGTCCATCACAAAGGCCACGCGGGCCATATAGCCGGTATCCTCCAGCAGGGAAAGGAAGAAGAACAGGGTCACGATGATGGGCAGGAAGCTCAGCACACTGCCCACACCGGTAAAGATGCCGTCGATCACCAGCGAATGCACTGCATCGTTGACGTTCCACGCCGTCAGGGCATTGTCCACAAGGATCGTCAGGTTCTCAATGCCCAGTTCCAGCAGGCCTTGCAGCCCCGCGCCGATCACACCGAAGGTCAGATAAAACACCAGCGCCATGATGCCCACAAACGCCGGGATCGCCGTATATTTTCCGGTGAGGAAGCGGTCGATCCTTGCGCTGCGCAGCTGCTCCTTGCTCTGGTGGGGCTTTACCACGGTCTGATTCACCAGCTGATGGATAAAGTGGAACCGCATGTCTGCAATGGCGGCGGCGCGGTCCAGACCGCGCTCCTGCTCCATCTGCAGGATGATATGCTCGATCATCTCTTTTTCGTTCTGATCCAGCTTCAGGGCCTCCTCAATGCGGGGGTCGCCCTCCACCAGCTTTGTGGCGGCAAAGCGCACCGGGATTCCCGCCGCCCGGGCGTGATTCTCGATGAGGTGGATGATGCCGTGGATGCAGCGGTGAACCGCACCGCCGTGGTCATCCTCGCCGCAGAAGTCCATCCGGCCCGGACGCTCCTGATACTTTGCCACATGGATGGCGTGATCCACCAGCTCATCCACGCCCTCGTTCTTGGCGGCGGAAATGGGGACCACCGGGATGCCCAGCATCGCTTCCATCTCGTTGATGTTGATGGTGCCGCCGTTGCCGCGCACCTCATCCATCATATTCAGTGCCAGCACCATGGGGGTGTCCAGCTCCATCAGCTGCATCGTTAAGTACAGGTTGCGCTCGATGTTGGTGGCATCCACGATGTTGATGATGCCCGTAGGCTTTTCGCCAATGATGAACTGCCGGGTCACGATCTCCTCGCTGGAATAGGGCGACATGGAGTAGATACCGGGCAGGTCGGTGACTTCGGTATCGGGATATTCCCGGATGGCACCGCTCTTGCGGTCCACCGTCACGCCCGGAAAGTTGCCCACATGCTGGTTGGAGCCGGTGAGCTGGTTGAACAGGGTCGTTTTGCCGCAGTTTTGATTTCCGGCCAGCGCAAATGTCAGCACCGTTCCCTCCGGCAGCGGGTGTTCACCCTTTTTGGTGTGGTAGCGGCCGCCCTCGCCCAGGCCCGGGTGCTCCACCATCCGGCCAGCCTTCCGTGCCGGAGCTGCTGCGGGTGCTTCCGCCGGGGTGATCTCGATCCGTGCCGCATCGTCCAGCCGCAGGGTCAGCTCATAGCCGTGGATCTGCAGCTCCATGGGGTCCCCCATGGGCGCAAATTTCACCAGCGTGACCTTCTCGCCGGGGATCAGCCCCATATCCAGAAAATGCTGGCGGAGCTCTCCCGTTCCGCCCACTGTATCGATCACGGCACTTTCGCCGATCTTCAGTTCCTTTAATGTCATGGCAGATGCCTTTCCTTCGACAAAATGTTAGTGTATGTGAACAGTCTTAATATATGCTAACTCAAAGGCATTGTCAAGGCAGGAAGCGGCAAAAATTCTCGCCTGTCCCCGCTGTTTTTTGTAGAAATCTTTCTCCTGTTCCGGCAGATTTCCGGGCAAAAGAAAACGCACCCCTGAATTTTCACGTTCAAAGGTGCGTTTTGAGAACAATTCTGTTTACTTCACGGTGTGGTAGCCATCGGGGTTGTTCTTCTGCCAGTTCCAGCTGTCGGCACACATCTCCTCGATGCCGTACTCAGCCACCCAGCCCAGTTCATTCTTGGCCTTGGTGGGGTCGGCATAGCACTCGGCGATATCGCCGGGACGGCGGGGATCGATCACATAGGGGAGCTTCTTGCCGCAGGCCTTCTCAAAGGCATGGATGACATCCAGCACGCTGTAGCCGTGGCCGGTGCCCAGGTTGCAGATGAACAGGCCGCAGTTGGTCTGCAGCTTCTTGATGGCGCAGACATGGCCCCGGGCCAGGTCAACCACATGGATGTAATCGCGCACACCGGTGCCGTCGGGGTGGGGTAGTCATTGCCAAAGACGTGCACCTTTTCCAGCTTGCCCACGGCCACCTTGGCGATGTAGGGCATCAGGTTGTTGGGGATGCCGTTGGGGTCCTCGCCGATCAGGCCGGACTTGTGGGCACCGATGGGGTTGAAGTAACGGAGCAGGGCCACGTTCAGGGTGGGGTCAGCCTTGCAGACATCGGTCAGGATGCGCTCGGTAAAGGCCTTGGTGGTGCCGTAGGGGTTGGTGGTGGCACCCACGGGGAAGTCCTCGGTGATGGGCACGCTGGCGGGGTCGCCGTAGACGGTGGCGGAGGAGCTGAACACGAAGTTGCGGCAGTTGTGGCGGCGCATCACGTCCAGAATGACCAGGGTGCAGTTGAGGTTGTTGTAGTAGTACTCGATGGGCTTGGAGACGCTCTCGCCCACAGCCTTATAGGCGGCAAACTGGATGACGGCATCGATATCGGGGCACTCGGCGAAGATCTTCTCCACGTCCTCGTGCTTTGTCATATCGGCCTGATAGAACCGGAAGTCCTTGCCGGTGATTTGCTTGACCCGATCCAGCACCACGGGGGAAGCGTTGTAATAGTTATCTGCCACCACGATGTCAAAGCCAGCGTTCAGCAGTTCGATACAGGTGTGGCTGCCGATATAACCGGCACCGCCGGAAACCAAAATTGCCATAAAAGTACCTCTCTTCTCGTCACCAAAGTTGCTTGCGCGGGGCAGGCCCGCCTTCTGCCACAAGGATACAACGTTTTGGCCGCAGAATCAAGTAACGGGAATTTTTATAAGGATGGATTTTTGTTTCCATTTATTTTTCCGCGCATTGATTTACAAGCGTTTTTTGTGTTTTGCACATGGAGTGATGGAACGCTTTGTGCAAATCAGAGAAAAAGCCCTCTCAGGCTTTGAATGAGAGGGCTGCATTTTACAGTTTCCCGCACTGTTTGCCGGTGAAGAACCGCAGGGTGGTGTTGGCGCGGAACACTTTCCCGGCCCGCAGGGCGGTGGAGGGGAACTCCGGGTGGGAGGGGCTGCAGGGGAAGTGCTGGGTCTCCAGCGCAAAGCCGCCGTATTTCTGCATCGGCACGCCGCCCTTGCCGGGGGCAGGGCAGTCCTGCAGGAAATTGCCGGTGTAGAGCTGCACGCCGGGCTGGGTGGTATAGACCTTCATGCTGATGCCGGTCTTATCGCTGGAAGCCCAGGCGCACAGGCTCTGGCTGGCCCCGCGGCCCCTGTCGATGACAAAGCAGTGGTCATAGCCGCCGCCCACCATGGTGGTCTGGGAAAAGCCGGTGTCGATGTCCCGGCCAATGGGCTTGCCCGCCCGGAAATCCATCGGCGTGCCTGCCACGGGCAGGATATTGCCGGTGGGGCAGGTCTCGTTGTTGCCCTCCAGATAGCGGGATGCATAGATGCGCAGCTTCTGACCCAGCACATCGCCGCCGCCATCCAGATTGAAGTAGGTGTGGTTGGTCAGGTTGATGATGGTGTCGGCATCGGAGGAGACACGGTAGTCCATCCGCAGGGCGTTGTCCTCAGTGAGGATATACCGCACCGAGATCTTCAGATTTCCCGGGAAACCATCCTCTCCATCGGGGCTTTCCGCCTCCAGAAGCAGGGTATCGCCAAAGGCCTTTACCTCATACAGCTTGCGCGGGAAGGTGCCGTGCAGGTGGTTTTTGCCGTTGTTGGCTTCCAGCTGGTAAGTCTTGCCGCCCACGTTGAACACGGCATTCTCGATGCGGTTGGCGTACCGGCCCACGAACGCGCCGCAGCAGGTACTGCCGGACGATTCAAAGTCCTTGACGTAATCGGCGTAGGTGTCGTGGCCCAGCACAACATCCACCGGCCCGTGCTTGGTGGGCACCCAGATATTCTTGATGATACAGCCGTAGTTCAGCACACTGACCGCCAGCCCGCCGGGGTTCGAGATGATGTATTCATTGATCTTTTCGCCGTTTGGGGTCATGCCAAAGGGCTTGGAGAGAAACTGTGCCATAGGGCTCGCCTCCTTTTGTATTTTTTGGGGACAGCACACTCTCTGTTTTATCCTTTATTGTTTTGATTATATCACAATTTTCCCCTTCTGTGTTGGCATTTTTTAAGGGATTCTATCCAATATTTCGAGAGATTTTTTGTAAATTCTGCCCCATAGGCAGAAAAAAGCCCCGGAGGGCCAGGGGTAGGCGCTCCGGGGCTTGTATGTCAGATTAGATATTACTGCTGGGGCTTTGCAGTAACCTCATAAGTCATTGCAACTGCAGCGTAAGTCTTTCCATTTACAGTCTTAGCTGCAACACCAATTTTCGTAATTTTGACAGACACACCATATGCACTTGCCATTCCATCCAGCAAATCTTGCATAGTATCCGTACCCTGATTCAGACTTCCAATGTTATCTGCAGTAATTTCCATTACTTCATAGATGCCATTCTGTATTTTGCCATCCTTCATCAGAGGCAATGCCATCGTCATAGAACCCTTACCAGTCGAAATATCTTGCTGGAACTTTTTGTAATCCTCAACGGAGTAGGATTTCCGAGAATCAAAAGTGCCCTTCTCGGTGTCGATCAAATCAATCTTGCTCTCAGCGAGTTTCTTCAAATCTGCATCATTTACCTGAATACCTGTGGCCTGCTTCATAGCACCAAAAGCTGCATCTTCAGTCTTCTGTGCGAAAGAAGGTGCGCTGTCATCGCCGCAAGCGGTGAGCAGTGCCAGAGCCATTACGCCGGCCAGCAGAAGGGCGGCCATTTTCTTGAGCATTTTCATTTGTAAAACCTCCAATGTAAAATGATATTTTACCACACAGAAAGCATACCCCTACACCTTCTGCATTGTGACCTCATTTTACATCTACCCCCTCCCCCTGTCAATATTTTTTTATTGAATCCCCCCAATTTTTGGATGACTGTGCCAAAGCTGCGGCAAATTTTTTAGCAGATTGACAAAAAGCACCCCTCACATGGCTGTGAAGGGTGCTTTGGGGAAAGTTTTCTTATGCAGAACACGGTTCGGTAATTGCCTCCCGCACCTGTTCTAACGAAAGTTCGGTGGTCTGGGCGATCTTATCCAGATCATGCTCTCCGTTCTTCCAGAGATTGAGCGCAATGCGCTTTCCCTTTGCCACCTCGGCATCTTCTCGTTCCCGATCAACGATCACCTGCATTGTCTTGCACATAGCTGCCACTCCTTCCGTTTCTTCTTTAAAGTATTTTACTCTTGCCCTTATTTTGGGGTTCCGGATATCCCGATAGTCATCACAGCGGAAATCCTGCATCAGTGCGCCGACCTCATCCGTTCCTCGATATGCGCCGTTCACATATACGATATGTGCACGATCGTGGAACAGCTTCCCGGTTTCCTGAATCGTCCGTTCAATATTGTAAACCGGCAGACCATCTCCCAAAACATCATTTGCCGTAATAAATATGATATATGTCTCAGGCAGGTCAGAATATTTTTCACCAGAAGTCGTCAGGCGGGAATCAAACATCGCACTGTTCAGCCGCGCCCGTTCCGGAGCGGCTCCCTTATCTTCCTGCTGTACTTCGATATCATACTGCTTGCCTGCATCATCCGTTGCATAAATGTCCAGCCGTACAGAACGGCCAAACAGATTGCCGATCGTAAGCTGTGTTGCAGACCTTGCGACGGTCAGGTCCTTTCGTTTCAGGATGATGCGAAGCAGCTCCTGTGTGCTCTCTTTATCTCCTGAAAACACCTGTGTCATAAAGGTGTCATCCATCAGGGTGAATTTACGGATAGCATTCATGCGTTCTTCATTCTTCTCATCCAACTGTACGAACCGCATTTCCGCCATCCTTTCGTTTCAGAAAAAGAGTACTTTTCTACGTTTATATTTTATCATCATTTTATCTATCCTGCAAGTATCAAAAAAGCACCCCTCACATGGCTGTGAAGGGTGCTTTGGGGAAGGTTTCTTACTCCGGCTGAGCGGTGTTCTGGGCGATATACTCGGCGGCATCATCGGGGATGTCGTCAAGGTTCTCATCGCCGATATCCACGTTCAGCGGCGGCTTCTTGAAGAGGATGTCGTACATCAGGGGCACAACGTACAGGGTCATCAGGGTGGCGTAGGTCAGGCCGAAGATGATGACGATGGCCATGCCGCTCATCAGCTGGCTGGCCATATCACCGCTGAACACCAGCTGGAGCATGGCCAGAACGGTGGTCAGGGTGGTCATCAGGATGGGGCGCATTCGTGTTTTGCCGGTGGCGATCAGGGCCGCGCGGCGCTCCATGCCGCCGATGCGCAGCTGGTTGGCGTAATCCACGAACACGATGCCGTTGTTGACGACCGTGCCCATCAGGACGATGAAGCCCATCAGGGAGATCATAGTCAGCTGCTGGCCGGTGAGCAGCAGGCCCAGCAGGCCGCCGGTAAAGGCCAGCGGAATGGTGAACAGAACGATGAAGGGGGAGAGCAGGCTCTGGAACTGGGGCCACCATAACAAGGTAGACGAAGGGCAGAGCCAGGAACATCCACTGGCCCATCTGATCCACCACCATGCCGTTGATCTCAGAGCCGCCGCCCATATAGAAGCTGCAGCCCTCGGGCATCTCATCGGATGCGGCAAACTCGTTCAGCTCTTTTCCAGTGCGCGGGTCTCGGTGGTGGTATTGGTGCCCTCCACTGCGTCCGCCGTCACGCTGATATAGCGGGTCTGGTTCTTGCTGGTGATGGAGTCCGGGGTGGAGCCGGTGACCCAGGTGGCCATATCGCCCAGCGTGCAGGTGCCGGTCTCGGTGGTGCCGTCGGCGGCCATAACGGAGGTCGTAAAGGTCATATCCATCATGTTTTCCTTGGTCATGGGGTCCAGATTGTTGCTGATCTGGACGTTCATGGTGGAGCCATCAATGGCAACGGGGGTCTGGGCCGTGGTGGTGGTGGTCAGCTTGGCGGCGATCTGCTGGTAGACCTGCGCTACGGTCAGGCCGTAGGAACGGACCTTATCCCGGTCGATCTGCAGGTTGATGGTGGCATCGCCGCTGCCCAGACCGTTGGTTGCATTGGTGAAGCCGTCCATCTCGTTGACCATATCCACCACCTTCTCGGAGAGGGCAGTCATGGTGTCGATGTCGTTGCCGGAGATCTGGACGGTCAGGCCCATATCCAGCTGGCTGGTCAGCTCCTGCATTCCGCTGATCTCAACGGTGGCGGTGCAGTTCTCCACGCCGTTCACAGCTTCCTCCAGCGCCGCACGGGCTTGTTCGATCTGCCGGGAGGAGAGGCTCTCGTCCAGCATCACGTTGATCTGGTAGGTGCCGTAGCTGTTGGCGGCGTTCAGCAGGTCGGTGATGGTCTGGGGCAGGCCCAGCTGGCCGACATCCATTCCAGCCACGCGGCTGTCGGTGGTAACGCCCACCTCTTCCACGTTGTCCACAGCCAGCAGGGCATCAATGACATTCTCGGCCACAGCATAGGATTCTTCCTTGGTCATATCCTTCTCGGTGGAGAGGGTGACGATGGCCTCGTTGCTGGTGATGGTGGGCAGCATCTCAACGCCCATGGACATCACGCGCCAGCCGCAGAACACCAGCAGCACCACTGCCGCGCCCAGCGGCGCCCAGCGGTGCTGGAAGCACCATTCCAGGCTCTTGACGTACTTTTCCTGCACCTTGTCGAACCACTTGAGCTCTTTGGGCTTGGAGTTTTTCAGCAGGGTAGAGGAGGCCGCCGGGGCAACCGTCAGGGCCACGATGAGGGAAGCAGCCAGACAGTAGCCGATGCACATGGACATGGGCTGCAGCAGGCTCTTGATGACACCGGAGGTGAAGATGACGGGCAGGAACACGCAGACAGAGGTGAGGGTGGAAGCCATGATGGCCATGCCCACCTGCTTGGTGCCCTGGACCGCCGCGCGGGCCGCGGGCACGCCGCGGCTGCGCAGACGGTAGATGTTCTCGATGACGACGATGGAGTTGTCCACCAGCATACCAATGCCGAGGGACAGGCCCGCCAGCGTCATAATATTCATATCCAGACCGGTGAAGTACATGAGCACCACGGCAAACAGCACCGACAGCGGGATACTGATGCCGACCACCAGCGTGGGCTTGATATCCTTGAGGAAGATGGCCAGCACGATGATGGCAAGGGCCGCACCGATGAGCATACTGCTCAGGATGCTGCTGACGATGATGCTGATGTAGTTGCCCTGGTTGGACAGCACGACCACATGCAGGCCATCGTATTTCTGTTCCAGCTCCTTGAAGGCTGCCTTGCAGTTGCCGGAGACTTCGCCGGCGCTGGAAGAGTTGCTCTTGAAGATCTTCAGCACCACAGAGCGCTCGCCGTTCAGGCGGGTAAAGCTTTCCTCCGCGTTGTCAATGATCTGCACATCGGCCACGTCAGACAGGCGGACATCGCCAAAGCCGTCCACATGGAGCAGCAGAGCACCGGAGATATCCTCGATGCTGTCGTACTCCTCGCCGACCTTCAGCAGCCAGGACTTGTTGCTGGAATCCTTGACATAACCGGCGGGCATGGAGAAGTTCTGGGCATAGATCAGCTGTGCCAGCGTGTTGATATCCAGCATCTTGGCCACGTCGGAGTTCTCCATGGCCTTCTGCTTGGCATCCTCATACTGCTGCTTGGCATCTGCCAGCTGCTGCTCGTAATCGTTCAGCATCTCGCGGGCCTCGGTGAACTTGATATAGGCCTGCAGCTGCTGCTGGGAATAGCTGCCCACGATCTGGGTGAACTGGTCCATCAGGCCGGGCACGTCGTCCATGGCCTTGATGGTGCTCTCCAGCGTGTTATAAATGTTGCTCAGGCTCTGCTGCACCTGCAGGTCATCGACCAGCTCCCCGGCCGTTGTGCCGGCGGTGTCGCCCTGCGCGTTCAGGCGCTGCTGCAGATCCTGCAAAGCGGTGGTCAGCTTATCGGTGATATCGCGCAGCTCCGCCACGATCTCGATCAGAGAATCGATATCCTGCATTCCGGTCTCGTTGAACTTGTCCACGACCCGCTGCAGGCCGTCCCGCACATCGATCAGGGCCTGCTGGATCTCAGGCTCGTTGACCACGGCAATGAGCTGGTTGACGCTCTCCAGAAGAGCCTGTGCCTGCTTCTTGACCAGCATGAAGGAATCCTGCAGCTCGCCGGAGTACTGGCTGTTGATGGTATCGCTGACCAGCTTGTCGTAATTGGCCAGCTGGGTCTCGTACTCCTTTCTGCCTGCCTCGATCTGGGCCTCGGCATCATCCAGCTGGGCCTTTGCATCGGCCAGCTGCACGTCAATGACTTCCAGCAGCTTTTCGTTGATGGCATCGATCTTTTCCTGATCGAGCTGCACCTGCACCATCCGGGTGACCAGGCCATTGGCGGAAATATTGGAAACGCCGCCCTGACGCTCGATATAGGGGACCATGGTGTCGTTGACGAAATCGGCCAGCTCATAGGAATTGCTGCCCTCGCGGCTGACGGCCACGGTCATAAAAGCGTTCATGTTCAGGGTATATTCAATGATGGAGGGGGTCATGCAGGTGCTTGGCAGGCTGGAGGTGGTCTGATCCACCTTGTTGGACACCTTGACCACGGCACTGTTCATGTCCGTATCGTCCTCAAACTCCATCAGCAGCAGACTGTAGTTTTCTGCCGAGGTGGCGGTGACGTTTTTCACGCCCGAGATGGTGCCCAGCGCACTCTCCATCACGTCGGAGACCTCGTTCTCCACACGCTCCGGGCTGGCACCGGGATAGACCGTGACCACCATCAGGTACGGTGTGTTCACGTTTGGCAGCAGGTTGGTCTGCATATTCTGCACGGACACAAGGCCCAGCATGATGACCATGATGACTGCAACCAGAACGGTGAACGGTTTTTTGACGCTGAATTTTTCCATTTCTTCCTACCGTTTCTGTGTTTTCCCACGCATTGCGCGGCTGCTCTTTTTCTCAGAGCGGCTCAAAGTCGATATCCCTATTATATACCCGGTTCCGGGGCTTGCAAGGCTTGCCCGGAGATTCTTTTAAAGAGTATAGAAATGCAGGAAAGAGCGAAAGAAACGACCATAGTCATACTTGTGATACATTTCTTCGAATGTATCACGTGCATTAAGGGAAAATGCCCAAAGCGTATCGTCCAGATCAAAAAACGAGGTTTTTATATTGAGATGCCATTACTTAAAGGGAAAGGGTATATATAAAATTAGACGCAGATTATCAATTCCAATTAACCTGCGTCCGTTCTGTATCAATCTTAATAACAGTGTTATTTTACTTGGATTTACCAAATACTTGGACACACTCCAGAAGTCTTTCGGA
>ENA-OQAB01001233-OQAB01001233.1-human-gut-metagenome-genome-assembly--contig:-NODE-1233-length-12293-cov-2.205491_pt1 | contig 12293 bp, 7 predicted proteins | sample MGYA00242490_ERZ504517 | MGnify/ENA primary metagenome ERZ504517 (study PRJEB26092, sample SAMD00036298) | human gut metagenome | host: Homo sapiens | study: EMG produced TPA metagenomics assembly of...
AGATGCCCGGCGGCGTGCCGGTTGCGACCGTAGCGATCAACGGGGCGAAGAATGCGGCCCTGATCGCCGTGTCGATCCTGGCGTTGAAGGACGAGGCGCTGGCAGCCCGTCTGGAGATGTTCCGTGCGAAACAGACTGAGGATGTACTTAAAGCGGAACTTTAGACCGATGAGTGCGGTGAAGACGATCGGAATTATCGGTGGCGGCCAGTTGGGGCTGATGATCATCGAGCAGGCGCATCTGCTGGGTGCGCGGACGATCTGCCTCGATCCGGCGGAGGATGCTCCGGCGTTTAAGATCAGCGACGAGCGGATCGTGGGCCGGTTCGACGATCCGGCGGCGCTCGAAGAGCTTTGCCGCCGCAGCGACGTGGTGACCTACGAGTTCGAGAACGTGCCGGGCGATCTGCTGGTGGCTCTCGAGCAAAAATACAATATCAAACAAGGGTTCAGGCCTCTGTTCGACTCGCAGGATCGCCTGCGGGAGAAGAGCAATGCCTGCGATCATGGATTGAAGACGCCCGCTTTCATGGCTGTCGATGACGAGGAGTCGCTGCATCGGGCCATTGCGCGAATCGGTTATCCGTGCGTGCTCAAGACCCGTACGCTGGGCTACGACGGACACGGTCAGGCGGTGCTTCGCGGCGAGGCCGACCTTGCGAAAGCCCGCGAACTGCTCGCGGTGCCCTGCATTCTGGAGGAGTTCGTCCCGTTCGATTTCGAGGCCAGCGTGGTGCTGGTGTCGGACGGAGAGCGCGTGATCTGCTTCCCGGTAGGGCGGAATATCCACAAGGACGGTATTCTGGATCTGTGCATCGTGCCGGCGGAGATGCCGGACCAGGTGCGGGAGCGGATGGTGTCCCAGAGCAAGCGTTTCATGCGCGACTGCGGTTACCGGGGGATTCTGGCTATCGAATATTTCGTGAAGGGAGACGAGGTCTATTTCAACGAAATGGCGCCGCGCCCGCACAACAGCGGACACTGGACCATCGAGGGTTCGACGACCAATCAGTTCCGGGAGCTGTGCCGTTACCTGCTCGATATGCCCCTCGAAGAGCCGCAGCTGAAGGCCCCTACCGTGATGAAAAACATCCTGGGACAGGATCTGGAGCGGGCCGAGGCGCTTGCCCGGGAGAATCGCCCCGGTGTGTATGTCCATATTTACGGCAAGACCGTTTCCAAGCCCAAGCGCAAGATGGGACACGTGACTTTCGTCGGTGTGACCGGCGAGGAGTATGCCGCCAAGTGGGCCGACAGATTTGTGAAATAAAGTCAAAAATAAGATAATGAAGAGTTACCGTATTTTCGTTGAGAAATACCCCGAATTCCGGGTCGAGGCCGAGAGCCTGCTCCGCGACCTGAATGCCAACCTGAATCTTTCGCTCGACGGCCTGCGGCTGCTGAACGTGTACGACCTGTTCGGTTTTTCGGACGAATTGCTGGAGAAGAGCCGTTACAGGGTCTTCGGCGAGGTGGTTACCGATGCCGTGACGGATTCGTGCGATCTGGGCGGCAACAGCTTTCTGGCTGTGGAGTGCCTGCCCGGACAGTTCGACCAGCGAGCGGCTTCGGCCGTGGACTGCGTGCGGTTGATCGATCCTTCGGCCGAGGTGAAGATCAAGAGTTCGAAGCTGCTGATCTTCCCTTCGAAACTTCCCAAGGAGACGATGGAGCGTATTCGTCGCTATTATATCAATGCCGTGGAGTCGCGCGAGAAGGATTTGCGGGTCCTGGACGATTTGGAAAGCGCCCCCGTGAAACCGGTGCCGGTATTGGACGGGTTCCGGGAGATGGAAGATGCGGAACTCGATGCCTACTGCAAGAAGAACGGTCTGGCGATGAATGCCGACGACCTGCGCGAAGTGGTCGAATATTTCCGGAGAGAGGGTCGCGATCCGTTCGAAACCGAGCTGCGGATTCTCGATACGTACTGGAGCGACCATTGCCGTCATACGACCTTCACGACCGAGCTGGAGAACATTACGGTCGAGGAGTCGTTCGTGAAAGACGAGATCGAAGGCACGCTGGCGCTTTACCTGAAAATCCGCCGCGAACTGGGGCGCGAGGGCAAGAGCATCTGCCTGATGGACCTGGCGACGATCGGTGCCCGTTACCTGCGCAGCAAGGGACTGCTCGACGACCTGGAGGTGAGCGAGGAGAACAACGCATGCAGCGTTTTCGTCGATGTGGACGTCGATGACCGGACCGAGAAATGGCTCCTGCAATTCAAGAACGAAACCCATAACCACCCGACCGAGATCGAACCTTTCGGCGGAGCTTCGACCTGCCTGGGCGGTGCCATCCGCGATCCGTTGTCGGGTCGCAGCTACGTCTATCAGGCGATGCGTGTGACGGGTGCGGGAAATATCTATCAACCCGTAAGCGAAACGCTGCCCGGCAAATTGCCCCAGCGCGTCATCAGCCTCAAGGCCGCTGCCGGTTATTCGAGCTACGGCAATCAGATCGGACTGGCCACGACCCACGTCCGCGAGGTGTATCATCCCGACTATGTGGCCAAACGCCTGGAGGTCGGTGCCGTGGTCGGTGCCGTGAAAGCCGAAAACGTGCGCCGGGAGTCCCCCGTGCCGGGCGATGTGGTCCTGCTGCTCGGCGGCCGCACGGGCCGCGACGGTGTCGGCGGTGCGACGGGTTCGTCGAAAGAGCATACCGACAAGTCGCTCGAAATGTGCGGCAGTGAGGTGCAGAAGGGCAACGCCCCCGAAGAGCGCAAGCTGGAGCGGTTGTTCCGCCGTCCGGAAGTGACGCGCCTGATCAAGAAGTCGAACGACTTCGGTGCGGGCGGTGTGAGCGTAGCCATCGGCGAGCTGACCGACGGCCTGGATATTTACCTCGATCGCGTGCCGACCAAGTACAGCGGTCTGAATGCGACGGAGCTGGCGATCAGCGAGTCGCAGGAGCGTATGGCCGTTGTGATCGAAGCGAGTGCCGAAGAGGAGTTCAAGCGCTACTGCGCCGAGGAGAATATCGAAGTGACCCATGTGGCGGACGTGACGGACTCGCGCCGTATGCGGATGTACAACAAGGGCAAATTAGTGGTCGATCTTTCGCGCGAGTTCATCGACAGCGCAGGGGCCAAGCACTATGCCCAGGCCGCGATCGGTGCGGTCGAGGAACGCGATCCTTTCCGCCGCGAGGTGAAGGGCGGTACGCTGCGCGAAAAGATGCTTGCGAACCTGGCGGACGACAATGTCCTCTCGCAGAAGGGGCTGATCGAGATGTTCGATTCTACGATCGGCGCTTCGACCGTGCTGCTGCCTTTCGGCGGTCGTACGCAACGTTCGGAAACACAAGTGTCGGTGCAGAAGTTGCCGACGGACGGATATACCGATACGGCCAGCATTATGGCCTTCGGCTACAACCCTTTCCTGGCGTCGTGGAGTCCCTACCACGGTGCGGCCTATGCCGTCGTGGACGCTGCGGCCAAAGTCGTGGCGGCGGGTGCCCGCTACGATAAGATGCGCTATTCCTATCAGGAGTATTTCGAGCGCATGACCAAGTCGCCCCGTACGTGGGGCAAGCCGCTCGGGGCGCTGCTCGGTGCCCTGAAGATGCAGGTCGAGCTGGGACTGCCCTCGATCGGCGGCAAGGACTCGATGAGCGGTACCTTCGAGCAGATCAACGTCCCGCCTATGCTGATGGCCTTCGGTATTACGACTGTCGATGCCGGACGCGTCATCTCGACCGATTTCAAGAAGGCGGGCCATTCGATTTACCTAGTGCGTCATACCCCGCTCGAAAACCATATGCCCGATACCGGGGCGTTGAAGCGGAATTTCGATTTCGTAAGTTCGGCTATCGAGTCCGGCAAGATCGTTTCGGGCTATGCCGTCGGCTTCGGCGGTGTGGCGGAAGCGCTGGCCAAGATGTCTTTCGGCAACGGCATCGGTGCCGATGTCGAGGTGGATGAAGCGACGTTGTTCGACAACTCTTACGGTTCGATCGTGGTGGAGAGCACCGAGCCGCTCGATTTCCCGGCCGCCGAGTTGCTGGGACATACCGAGGCGGAGGAATCGCTCACGATCAACGGCGAAAAAATGCCGCTCGAAGAGCTTTACCGGGCCAATACCGAACGCTTTGCGACGGTTTATCCCGATAAGGGAATCAACCATGCGCCGGTCATGGAGGCGATGCCGGCTCTCCGCAGCTTCACCTATCCGGGCGAGGCGGTCGAGCGTCCGGTGGTTTTCATCCCCGTATTCCCGGGCAGCAACTGCGACTACGACACCGCGAAGGCCTTCCGCCGGGCGGGTGCCGAAGTGCGCAGCGAGGTGTTCTGCAACCTGACGGCGGAGGCTATTTTCGACTCGATCCGCCGGATGAAGGAGGCGATCGCTGCGTGCCATATCTTCGTGCTCTGCGGCGGCTTCTCGGCGGGCGACGAGCCGGACGGCAGCGGTAAATTCATTGCCAATGTGCTGAACAACAAGGATATTTCGGAGGAAATACATCGTCTGCTCGACCGGGGCGGCCTGATTCTGGGCATCTGCAACGGCTTCCAGGCGCTGGTCAAGTCGGGCCTGCTGCCCTACGGACGGCTGGGCCTGGTGACCAAAGAGTCGCCGACGCTCTTCCGCAACGACATCAACCGTCATGTGTCGCAGATTGTTTCGACCCGCGTGGCGACGACCAACTCCCCGTGGCTGTCGAGTTTCTCGGTGGGCGATATCCATTCGATCGCCGTGAGCCACGGCGAGGGCAAGTTCGTCGTGAACGAGCCTCTGGCCCGCGAGCTGTTCGAGAACGGGCAGGTGGCGTTCCAGTATGTCGATGCCGAAGGCCGCGTGACGGCCGAAGCCCCGTACAATCCCAACGGATCGTATTATGCGATCGAGGGTATCGTGAGCCGCGACGGGCAGATACTCGGTAAGATGGGCCATACGGAGCGTTACGGGGAGAACCTCTTTAAGAACATCGCCGGAGAGAAGGTGCAGGACATCTTCACGAATGCGGTGAACTATTTCCGGAAAACAAAATAACAATTATAAAATACCAACCACTATGCAACAAGGCGAAATGCTTTACGAGGGTAAGGCCAAACAGGTTTTCCTGACGGACGATCCGGATATGATCCTGATTCACTACAAGGATGCGGCGACGGCGTTCAACAACATCAAAAAGGCCACGATCGAGAACAAGGGCGTGCTGAACAACCGGATCTCGACCCTGATCTTCGAATATCTCAACAAGCAGGGGATCAAGACTCACTACGTGAAGACCCTGAACGACCGCGACCAGTTGTGCCGCCGTGTGCGGATCATTCCGCTGGAGGTGATCGTCCGCAACGTCATCGCCGGCTCGATGGCCCAGCGTCTGGGTATCGAGGAGGGAACGAAGCCTTCGAACGTGATTTTCGACATCTGTTACAAGAACGACGAGCTGGGCGATCCGCTGATCAACGATCATCATGCGGTGGCGCTGGGTGTCGTAACCTATGACGAGTTGAAACAGATTTATGCCATGACCGCCCGGATCAACGAGGTGCTCAAGGAGCTTTTCGCCAAGATGAATATCAACCTGATCGACTTCAAGATCGAGTTCGGCCGCACGTCGGACGGCGAGATCGTTCTGGCGGACGAGGTGTCGCCCGATACCTGCCGGCTGTGGGATATGGCTACCAACGAGAAGCTCGACAAGGATCGCTTCCGTCGTGACTTGGGTAAGGTGCGCGAGGCTTACGAGGAGATCCTGGCCCGTCTGGAAAAAGTAATCAAATAAGTTCCGATGCACAAAGAGAGCATAATGCAGCCGATCTGCGACCGGGAGCTGCACGAGGAGTGCGGCGTTTTCGGCGTCGTGGGAGTGCCCGACGCAGCTAACCTGACCTACTACGGCCTTCATTCCCTGCAACATCGCGGGCAGGAAGGGTGCGGTATCGTAAGCGTTTCGAAGGAAGGGGCGATGCGGCGTGTTCGGGGCGAAGGACTTGTTACGGAGGTGTTCAACGAAGCCAAGCTGGCAAACCTTGCGGGCGATATGGCCATCGGTCATGTCCGTTATTCGACGGCCGGTGGCGGCGGGACGGAGAATATACAGCCTTTTCTGTTCCATCATAACACGGGTGATTTCGCATTGGCCCACAACGGGAATATCGTCAATGCGGATCTGCTGCGCAACTACCTGGAGAACAAGGGCAGTCTTTTCCAGTCCACTTCGGACAGCGAAGTGTTCGCCCATCTTATCAAAAAGGAGGTACGCAACCACAACCGGCCCCGTATCTATTCGATCATCGAGGCGCTCAATATGCTCGAAGGAGCGTTCGCGTTTCTGGTGATGACGGCTAACCGCATCTATGCCTGCCGTGACAAACACGGTCTGCGGCCCCTTTCGATCGGCAAGTTGGGAGACGGCTATGTCGTCAGCAGCGAAACCTGTGCTTTCGAGGTGGTGGGTGCCGAATTCGTGCGTGACGTAGAGCCCGGCGAGATCGTTACGATCGATCGGCACGGCATCCGCAGCAGCGACTATTCGATGTTCAAGCGCCATATGATGTGTGCGATGGAGTATATCTATTTCGCCCGCCCGGACAGCGACATCGAGGGCCGTAACGTGCACGCCTTCCGCAAGGAGTCGGGACGCTTGCTCTACAAGGAGGCGCCGGCAGACGCGGACATCGTGGTCGGAGTGCCCGATTCGAGTTTGAGCGCTGCCATGGGATACGCCGAAGCGAGCGGTCTTCCCTACGAGATGGGACTTATCAAGAACAAATACATCGGCCGCACCTTCATCCAGCCGTCGCAGTCGATGCGTGAGAAGGGCGTGCGGATGAAACTTTCGTCGGTGAGCGGTATCGTTTCGGGGCAGCGTGTGGTGCTGATTGACGATTCGATCGTGCGCGGTACCACCTCCCGGCGCATTGTGCGTCTGTTGCGTGAGGCGGGGGCCACGGAAGTTCATGTCCGCATCGCCAGCCCTCCGTTCAAGAATCCCTGTTTTTACGGTGTTGATACTTCGACGTACGAGGAGCTGCTGTGCGCCCGCATGTCGGTTCCGGAGGCGTGCGAGTATATCGGAGCCGATTCGCTGGCTTACCTCTCGCCCGATGCCTTGCTGAAGGCGGGCAATCGCTGCGAGTTGTGCATGGCCTGCTTCACGGGCAATTATCCGACGTCGCTTTACGGGACGATCGAGGAGGCGAACAAAAAAGAAAAATGTTAAACAAACCGCTTCGTTTTCGATCTGCGGTGTCAGGGAAGAACCTGTCCTGCATGCGTATTTCGAAAACATCGGGTGGAAATATTCAGGAAACAGCTAAAACCAACTATTGTTATGGCGGAAAGTTATGAAAAGGCCGGTGTGAACCTCGAGGCCGGATACGAAGTGGTGCGCCGCATCAAGAAACACGTGGCTTCGACCTCGCGGTTGGGCGTGATGGGTAACATCGGCGCCTTCGGCGGAATGTTCGATCTCTCGGCGCTTAATGTCAAGGAGCCGGTGCTCGTGAGCGGTACCGACGGCGTGGGAACCAAGCTCAAGCTGGCTTTCGAGATGGATAAGCACGACACGATCGGCATCGACGCCGTGGCTATGTGCGTGAACGACGTGCTGGCGCAGGGGGCCGAGCCGCTCTTCTTCCTGGATTATGTAGCCGTGGGGCACAACGAGCCTGCGAAGATCGAAGCGATCGTGGCGGGTGTGGCCGAAGGCTGCCGTCAGGCCGGCTGTGCACTCATCGGCGGCGAAACGGCCGAGATGCCGGGCATGTATGCCGGCGGCGAGTACGATATTGCGGGCTTCACGTGCGGCGTGGTCGAGAAGTCGCGCCTGATCGACGGTACGAAGGTGCGTGTGGGCGACGTGTTGGTGGGTATCGCGTCGAGCGGTGTCCATTCGAACGGTTTCAGCCTTGTGCGTAAGGTGGTTGCCGATGCAGGACTGGATCTTCGCAAGGCTTATCCCGAATTGGACGGCCGTGTGTTGGGCGAGGTGCTCCTGACGCCGACCAAAATTTACGTGAAACAGGTGCTCGAAGTGATCCGAGCCTGTAACGTGCACGGCATCAGTCATATCACGGGCGGCGGTTTCGACGAGAATATTCCCCGCATCCTGAGCGAGGGCCAGGGTATCGAGATTCACGAGGGGACGTGGGAGATCCTGCCCGTGTTCCGCCTGTTGGAGAAATACGGCAAGATCGCTCACCGCGAGATGTTCAATATCTTCAACATGGGTATCGGTATGGTGATCGCGGTTTCGCAGGATGAGGCTTCCGAAGTGATTGCCATTTTGGAGAAACAGGGCGAGAAAGCTTCGGTGATCGGCCGGGCGACGGATCGTCCGGGCGTGGAAATCCGATAGGGCGATGAAGACGATCGCAGTATTCGCCAGCGGAAACGGCTCCAACTTCGAAGCATTGGCTGCGGCTTGTGCCGATGGGCGCATTGCGGCCCGCATCGCCCTCATGGTCTGCGACAAGCCGGGGGCTTTCGTGAACGAGCGGGCTGCCCGTTACGGTATTCCGACTTTTACGTTCAACCCCAAAGAGTACCCTTCGAAAGCCGACTACGAACGGGAGATCGTCCGCAGGCTTCGGGCCGAAAGGGTCGAGCTGATCTGTCTGGCGGGGTATATGCGCATCCTTTTCCGATGTGGTGCTGGAGGCGTACCGCGACCGGATCGTCAATATTCATCCCTCGCTGTTGCCTGCGTTCAAGGGGGCGCATGCCATTGCCGATGCCTTTGCTTACGGCGTCAAGGTCTTCGGCGTGACGATCCACTATGTGAACGGAGAGCTCGACGGGGGCCGGATCATCGCCCAGCGGGCTTTCGAGTATCTGGGGAGCGATCCGGAAGAGCTGGAAGCCCGGGTGCATGCCGTCGAACATCCGCTGTATGTGGAAACGGTGGCAAAGTTGGTTGCGGAGCAATAGGATCGCGGGAACGTCGCGGTTTAGTGCGGATTCGGACCTGGAAACACATCGTCGGATACCGTGAATAACGGCGACCGCGAGTCGAAAACGATAAAACTACGTATATATTAACGCGATCATATCCTTTAGTGTACCTCTTTGGAAATGCAGCGACCCGAGTCCCTTTCGAGAAAGGATTAGGGGAAGGCGGAGTGGTAAATGCGGTCATTGGACCGCGAATAAGCGACTCTCGGATTCGGTGTTGAGATCGTCGGAAATGGTATATTGAAAGATATGATTGCCTATATAAATTAGCAATATGAGAGCATTAATCAGTGTGAGCGATAAGACCGGCGTGGTGGAGTTCGCGCGCGGACTTCGAGAGCTCGGCTGGCAGGTGATCGCCACCGGCGGTACGATGAAACTGTTGGCTGAAAGCGGCGTGGAGGTGATCAACATCAGCGATGTGACGGGGTTCCCGGAGATCTGCGACGGACGTGTCAAGACGCTCCATCCCAAGGTGCACGGCGGCCTGCTGGCTCGCCGCGACGATCCGAACCACCTGAAAGCGTTGCGGGAGAACGGCATCGAGTTCATCGACATGGTGTGCGTGAATCTCTATCCCTTCCGTCAGACGATCGCCCGCGAAGGGGTGACGATGGACGAGGCGATCGAGAATATCGACATCGGCGGACCTTCGATGTTGCGCAGTGCGGCCAAGAACTACAAGGACGTGACCGTAGTGTGCGACCCGGCGGATTATGACACGATCCTTGCGGAGATTAGGGGATACGGCAATACGACTCCCCGATTGCGGTTGCAGCTCTCGGCCAAGGCATATACCCATACCGCCGAGTACGATGCGATGATCGCTACGTACATGCGTGAAAAAGCGGGGCTCGACGAGAGTTGTTCCTGGAGTTCGATCTGGTCAGCCGCTCCGCTACGGCGAGAATCCGCACCAGCAGGCCAAGTTCTACCGCAGCGGCGAACGGGTGCCCTATTCGCTGGCCTATGCCCGGCAGCTCAATGGCAAGGAGATGTCCTACAATAACATACAGGATGCCAACGCAGCCCTTGCGATCGTGCGGGAGTTCGATGAGCCGTTCTGCGTGGGACTCAAACATATGAATCCCTGCGGTGCTGCGGTGGGGCGGGATGCGGCGGATGCCTGGACGAAGGCTTACGAGGCCGACAAAGTGTCGATTTTCGGCGGTATCGTCGCCCTGAACCGACCTGTGACCCGTGAGGCGGCCGAATTGATGAAGCCGATTTTTCTGGAGATCATCATGGCCCCTTCGTTTACGCCCGAAGCCCTCGAAGTGCTCTCGACGAAGAAGAATCTGCGTCTGCTCGAAGTTCCGATGGAGAAGAGCGATGCGAAGCAGCGCCAGTTGGTGAGTGTGACGGGAGGATTGCTGGTGCAGGACCTCGACCTCGAAACACGTCCCGTGACGGCGGATATGTGCGTGACGGAGAAGCGGCCGACGGAAAGGCAGCTCGCCGATCTCGATTTCGGCTGGCGTATTGTCAAGCATGTGAGTCGAACGCTATCGTAGTGGTGAAGGACGGTCGTACGCTGGGTGTCGGAGCGGGGCAGATGAATCGCATCGGCTCGGCGGAACTCGCGCTCAAGCAGGCCCATGCCCAGGGTGTGACCGAAGGGCTGGTACTGGCTTCGGACGGCTTTTTCCCCTTCGACGACTGCGTGAGCCTGGCGGCTGCGAGCGGCGTCGAGGCGATCGTGCAGCCGGGAGGCAGCGTCCGGGACGAGGATTCGATCCGGAAGGCCAATGAATCGGGTATTCCGATGTTGTTTACCGGGATGCGTCATTTCAAACATTAAATCTGCGGATTTCGTGTCCGTCGGTCGGATTATTTTTATGGACGATTTCCGAGCCGCTCTTTGCGGAAAGTGCGGTCGGGAATAAACGATAGGTTATGAAAGTTTTAGTCGTAGGCGGCGGTGGCCGCGAACATGCCGTCGTCGATGCGTTGTCGCGTTCGCCGCAGGTTTCGAAGATATATTGCGCTCCCGGCAATGCGGGTATCGCTCGTCAGGCCGAGTGTGTGCCGGGTCAAGGATACCGATGTCGAGGGATTGCTTTCCCTTGCTCGTGAAAAGAGATCGACCTCACGGTGGTAGGACCGAAGCGGCGCTCGTGGCCGGTATCGTCGATCGCTTCCGTGAGGAGGGACTTCGTATTTTCGGCCCGACGAAGGCGGCGGCCCGCATCGAGTCGAGCAAGGAGTTTGCAAAAGATCTGATGGGGGCGGTACGGTATTCCGACGGCCGGTTACCGGGCGTTCGACGATTACCGGAAGGCTTCGGAGTACGTTCGTTCGCGCCCTCTGCCCGCCGTCCTGAAATACGATGGTCTGGCTGCGGGAAAAGGGTGTCGTTATCGCCCGGACGATGGAGGAAGGCCGATGCCGCGTTGCGCGACATGTTGCTGGACGACAAGTTCGGCAAGGGACGTGTGGTCGTGGAGGATTTTCTGACCGGACCCGAATTTTCGTTCATGTGTTTCGTGTCGGGGCGCAAGGTGCTGCCGATGGTGCTGGCGCAGGATCACAAACGGGCGTTCGACGGCGATGAAGGTCCCAATACGGGCGGTATGGGAGCATACTCCCCGCTGCCGTTCATTACTCCGGAAGACGAGGCTTTCGCATTGGAAAAGGTGATGCAGCGCACGGCCGACGCTCTCTGCGACGAGGGATGTCCTTTCACGGGCGTGCTTTACGGCGGTTTGATGAAGACCCCGCAGGGAATCCGCGTGATCGAGTTCAACGCCCGTTTCGGCGATCCCGAAACCGAAGTGGTGCTGCCCCGCCTGAAGAGCGACATTTACGATATTTTCAGCGCCGTAGCCGACGGACGGGATCCGGGCGAGGCCGAGTGGCACGACTTTGCGACTCTGGGGATCGTGCTGGCATCGAAAGGATATCCCGGCTCCTATGAGAAGGGGTATGAAATTACGGGAACGGAGCAGGTGGACGGCGTAGTGTACCATATGGGCACGGCGATAAAAGAGGGGCGGCTCGTTACCTCGGGCGGCCGGGTGATGATCGTCGTCTGCCGGAGTGCCGACCCGGAGCAGGCCAGGTGCCGGGCGCTCGAGGAGGTCCGGAAAATCGGTTGCGAGAATCTTTTCTATCGATCCGATATCGGTATGAAGGCTCTTTCGTTTTTAGTGAAAAAATAGTTATATTTTGTCCTTCGAATCCCTGGATGGGACGGATAAGCAATCTTTAAAATCAAAACAATATATGGTAATCAGCGGAAAAGAATTAGCGGCGGCTTGCAAGGCCAAGATGGCCGAGCAGGTGAAGACATTCCCGGAGAAATACGGCCGGCTGCCCCATTTGGTAGTGGTGCTGGTCGGTGAGGATGCGGGCAGCGTATCCTATGTGACGGGTAAGACGAAGG
>ENA-OQAB01001234-OQAB01001234.1-human-gut-metagenome-genome-assembly--contig:-NODE-1234-length-12287-cov-4.806990_pt1 | contig 12287 bp, 17 predicted proteins | sample MGYA00242490_ERZ504517 | MGnify/ENA primary metagenome ERZ504517 (study PRJEB26092, sample SAMD00036298) | human gut metagenome | host: Homo sapiens | study: EMG produced TPA metagenomics assembly of...
TCCCCATATGCAAATAAGGCTGCCATCCTGCATTTTCTGCAAGGATGACAGCCTCATCTTATTTTATTGTAGTGTTTTCACAATACAATTATTTTAAGTTAACTTCAGCACCTTCTGCTTCTAATTTAGCTTTCATTTCTTCAGCTTCTGCTTTAGAAACGCCTTCTTTAACTACCTTAGGAGCTCCGTCTACTACTTCTTTAGCTTCTTTTAATCCAAGTCCTGTGATTTCACGAACAACTTTGATTACTTTAACTTTAGATGCTCCAGCAGAAACTAATTCTACGTCGAACTCATCTTTCTCTTCTGCTGCTCCAGCTCCGTCTCCAGCTGCTGCTGCAACTACAACACCTGCTGCTGCAGATACACCAAATTCTTCTTCACATGCTTTTACTAATTCGTTTAATTCTAATACTGATAATTCTTTGATCGCTTCGATCATTTCAGCTGTTGTTAATTTTGCCATTTTACTTACCTCCATAAAATTTGCTTTATTTTCGTTTTTGATTTTTATAGATTATTCAGCTGTTACTTCAGCTGCTTCCTCTGCTGCCGCTTCTACAACTTCGCCATCTTTTTCAGCGATTTGTTTAATAACACGAGCAAAGTTTGTAATTGGTGACTGAATGCTTCCAAGGAATTTGGAAAGTAATTCGTCTCTTGAAGGAATCTTCGCTAACTCGTTTAAAGCTGCGCTGTCATAAACAGTTCCTTCTACTACACCAGCTTTTAATTCTAATGCTTTTGCGTCTTTTGCAAATTTGCAAAGAATTCTTGCCGGAGCTGTTGCATCGTCTTTAGAAATTGCGATCGCGCTTGGTCCTTCTAAGTAAGAATCAAGTTCAGCGAACTCTGTTCCCTCGAATGCTCTTCTCATCATTGTGTTCTTGCAGACTTTGTAGATTACACCAGCTTCTCTTAACTGTTTACGTAACTCAGTATCTTCTGCTACTGTTAATCCACGATAATCAACTAAAACTGCTGACTGAGCACCCTGGATGTCTTCCGCGATAGCCTGTACGATCGGTTGTTTTAACTCAACTTTTGCCATGAATGGTATACCTCCTTATAGATTTATACCGCCGATATAAAAACCTCTCTGTCAAAAGACAGAGAGGTTAGAAAATTCATATTTAGAATTTACATCTCCTCGGTAGGCGTTTTCTCCTTATGCCTTACGGCACCTACTGTCTTCGGCAGTTATTGCTCTGCTATTATAGCATCTTTATATATTTGATGTCAATAACAAATTAAGCTAATTTTGCTGGGTTTACTTTTACACCAGGTCCCATTGTAGAAGTAAGAGTCACGCTCTTTAAGTACTGTCCCTTAACTGCTGCTGGTTTTGCTTTGTTGATTGCATCAATAAGCGTCTGGAAGTTGTCCGCTAACTGTTCTTCTGTGAAAGAGCTTTTCCTAATGGCACATGGATAATGTTTGTTTTATCTAATCTGTACTCGATTTTACCGGCTTTGATATCTGCGATTGCTTTTTGTAACGTCCATTGTTACTGTACCAGCTTTCGGGTTTGGCATTAAACCTTTTGGTCCAAGTACACGTCCTAAACGTCCTACAACACCCATCATGTCTGGTGTAGCAACTACAACATCAAAATCAAACCATCCTTCGTTCTGGATTCTTGGGATTAAATCCTCTGCTCCAACGTAATCTGCTCCAGCTGCTTTTGCTTCTTCTGCTTTTGCGTCTTTTGCAAATACTAAGATACGAACTTTTTTACCTGTTCCGTGTGGTAATACAACCGCACCACGGATCTGCTGGTCAGCGTGACGTCCGTCACATCCAGTTCTGATGTGTGCTTCGATTGTCTCATCGAATTTTGCTACTGCAGATTTTTTCACTAATGCTACTGCTTCTTCTTTGTCGTAGAGATTTCCTCTCTCGATCAACTTAGCAGCCTCAATATATTTTTTTCCTCTTTTCATATTAAATAACCTCCTAGTGGTAGTATCGGGAGCTAGCCCTCCCACATTAACTGTTTACAATCTTCTTATTCTTCTACTTTAACACCCATACTTCTGCAAGTTCCAGCTACCATGCTCATAGCAGCTTCGATTGTTGCAGCGTTTAAGTCTGGCATTTTTGTCTCAGCGATCTGTCTTAACTGTTCCTGAGTAATTGTAGCAACTTTGTTCTTGTTCGGTACACCTGAACCAGATTTGATGTTACATGCTTTTTTGATCAATACTGCTGCCGGTGGTGTCTTTGTTACGAAGCTGAAGCTTCTGTCATTGTAAACTGTGATCACAACAGGAATGATAAGGTCTCCCTGATCTGCTGTTCTTGCGTTGAACTGTTTTGTAAATTCAACGATGTTTACACCGTGCTGACCAAGAGCTGGACCAACCGGTGGTGCTGGTGTTGCCTTTCCTGCTGGAATCTGTAATTTAATATAACCTTGAACTTTTTTTGCCATTTTTCAGTACCTCCTTGTGGTATTCGCGGGGATTTCCCTCCCACTCGATTTGTTAAGTGATAGTCTTTGTTCCGTTCCAAAGACCATATCTTATTGTTACATCTTTTTAACTTCTGTGAAACTTAATTCGACTGGTGTTTCACGACCAAACAATTCAACATTGATTGTCAAACTCTGTTTTGCTGGGTTTACTGTCTGAACTGCTCCGACTGTTCCTTCCCATGCTCCGGCAACAACAGTGATTGTATCGCCTTCCTCAAAATCAACGACAATGCTTTCACTCTGGATTCCGAGCGGCAGCATTTCCTCTTCTGTGAGCGGAACCGGCTTAGATCCCGGTCCTACAAATCCTGTCACGCCTCGTGTATTTCTTACGACATACCATGTGTCATCATTCATAATCATGTGAATCATAACATATCCAGGGAACATCTTCTTCTGAACCGCTTTCTCGGCACCGTTCTTCAGCTCGATCACTTCCTGCATCGGAACACGGACTTCAAGAATCTGGTCCTCCAGATGTCTGTTTTCGATTGTCTTATCAATGTTGGCTTTCACCTTGTTTTCATACCCGGAATAGGTATGAACTACATACCATTTTGCCTCTGACATAAAATCACCTTTCATTATTGCTAACAGTTCACATATCCGTTCCTATTTCACCAATAAATCAATACCGTATTTTACGATAACATCGATAACTGAAATCAATGCCCCTAAAAAAACGGACACTGAAACGACTGCTGCCGTTTGTTTCGCAAGTGTTTTCTTGTCTGGCCAAATAACTTTCTTAAACTCAGATTTCATGCCTTGAAACCAGCTTGTCTTCTGAGCTTTTTTCTCGGATTTTTTCTTATCCTTAGTTTTTTCGCCCATAACATTCACTTCCTTTCAACGACTATTTCGTTTCTTTGTGTAATGTGTGTGATTTGCAGAACTTACAGTATTTTTTTGTTTCCATGCGTTCCGGATGAGATTTCTTATCCTTTGTCATGTTGTAATTACGTTGTTTACATTCTGTACATTCCAATGTGATTCTTGTGCGCACAACTTCCACCTCGCTTTTTTTAAATTGAATTCTGTGTTACATGGTAGTTTGCGAGACTACCCAAATTTAGGCATAAAAAAAAGACCTACTTCCATTCGCCAGTATAGCTTACCATGCACCCTGCGGATTTGTCAAGTTTTTTTACTTGATTTTCCGCAGGATATACTGAAGTGGTCTAAAAAATAAGAACTGTGATAAAATTGCCGATTCCATGCAGAATGTCAAACGGAATCCCGCTGATCCACCATGCAATTCCGGCTCCAATTCCTCCTGTCACTGCATACGGAACCGCACACAGCATGCCGAACGCCAGTCCGAAAAATCCACTCAGAACCGCCCACAGAAGCAGGCTGTTGTTCTTTCTGAATATCCGCACAAGAAGATATAAAATCGTCCACACATACAGATACATGATCCACCACACCCCGAAGCCATAGAGGATTCCCTCCAGAAGCGCAAATAGATAGATGATCACTACTGTACGTTTTTCAAATACAAGTGTATAAAGAATGATCAGAAGTGATACAAATTCGATATTCGGCAGGAAAGAAAAGGCGACCTGGACTATGACCAGAATCGCCGCAAGAAATGCGTTTCCAACAAGCTCTCTTGTTTTCATTGCTACTCTCCTACTGTATATGCAATCTCAAATGCATCTCCGTCCGCTACCGGTTGCTCTGAAATCCCGTAATTGCAGTATTCACCGTTGACAGAAAAGCCCCAGTAGGCACCGTCTTTCTCAAACACGGCTTCCTCACCGTTTACCGTATCTACCATAAGACCATACTCACTGTCTTCCCCTGAATAAGTAAGCCCTTCTTCTTTTGCGTCATCCATCGCCTGCTGAAGATATTCTGCATCTGTCTTGATCTGATACTCTTTCTTTTCTCCATCTTTATTTACAACTGTGATCGTCACCGACTTGCTTCCTTCCTGTGCCTGCGGCCGGAACATCATGTAAGCTCCTGCAAGTAAAGCGATCACAACTACAAAGACTGCAAGGGCAATCCATATTTTTTTATTCTTTTTATCTTTCATCTTTTTTTCCTCCTTTTGAAACTGCTTCATCTTAACATTTTCAAAAGCTTCCGTCAATCCTCTTTCTCTGCCACCACAACACCGAATCTATGCTACATTTCTCCAAATTCCAAATGCACACAAAAAAATCGTATACACAACTAACAGCTTTTCATTCCATCCTGGCATCTTTTTCCCTCTTTTTACCCGGATCCACTCTGCAGCAAGTTCTCCCAGAAGAAACGGACTTGTCACAAACAAAAATGGATTTGCCCGAAAAGCCCCCACAAAATCCTGCTCAGAAATACATAAAATCAGGGTGGTTATCCCACATCCCGGACAATACCACCCTGTGATCTTACGAAATATGCACGGAATCCCGATCCCTGTCACCTTCAGCCAACAAAAATAGATCACTCCGACTGCCAGCACGGTCCATATTGTCCCTGCTTTTTTCTTCATCTTGCTCTTTTCCTAAACCGTTCCTAATTTCCCACCTTCTTATTGACCGTATCCTGGATCAGGCACAAGTCAACAATGCTCAATCCTAAAATAGCAATGACAATATAGAGGATACCGGAACTTGAATTCACTCCTTTGATCTTATCGCCGCGCTCTCCCATCTTATACAGCCAGTAAAACTCATAGATTCCACATGTGACGATAGAAAGTAAGATTACCATTCCGCTGGAAGTTGCATTCGGCTCTCCGGCAAGCTGATTGATCTCATCATTTAATTTAATGATCCAGTATAATCCATAAAGTCCACATGTGACAATCGTCAAAATGACACTTAGCGGAATACTTCTTCTCTCAATCCCATAACTGCCTCCTCCGTAAGGTCCCGGCATCTGACCATAACCTGCGGCATTATTATTCTGAAAGCCATTATTCTGGCAGTTCATATTTTGCCCGTTCTGTCCAGACCGATTTTGGCCATACGTTTCCTGAGACTGATGACTGCTGTTGTAGTTGTTCCATGGATTCTGCTCCTGCTGTGCATTCGCACTATCTTCCGCACTCGCACCGCAATATACACAGAACTTCATTTCCTCTTCCAATTGTGCACCGCATTGCTGACAATATTTCATAGTAATCCCTCCTCATAAAAATATGGTTTCATTTTATCATACTCCTCCCTATTTTTCTACAAAGTCTGCTGATTTTTTTCACGCAACACATGTTTCTTATCACATAGAATCCCATAGTGATTCCCATGAAAAAAAGCCCTACACCACAACTGGCATAAGACTTTTTCTTTCATGACATTACTTATACTTTTACTTTAACTACAATTTTCTTCACCTGGCATGCTCCGTTTTTTGTCATTCTCCGTGGTGCATGACCATCCTCCGGAGGCACGATCGCAAAATCTCCTGCTTTTAAGACGATGGAGCCGCTCTGATCCGGCTCTTCATAGAAAATCAGATCTCTCTCTTCGTCATATTCCATCGCAGGAGTCAAATTATCCAAAGGCTCATAACCGAAGACTTCCTCCCCCTCTGCGACATATTGAATATCGAAATACTTGCGATGTGCTTCAAACGGACAGTCTTCCGGTGTCATTGTCGTATAGCTCTGCACGTTTGCATAGATCTCTTCCCCGTCGATCGGAACGTTCCCGACAGGCAGTGCCAGAAGATCCGTCTCCCGCAGAAAGCGGAATGCCTTCTGAAATTTCTCATCAAGATAATTATATTTTTCAGCGTATTTCATTGTTGTTGTCAGCATGATTTGCCCCCTGTCTGTCCGGATCTCAGTCCAGACAAGTATTCTTGTTTTCTCTTTTTTCCTGCAGTTTCTGCTCTTCTGCCCGCAGACTGCACACTTCCTCGTACAGCCCCCACGCAGCATTTTGATCATAAGCATACACAAGCAGAACATCGAGCATATAAGGCGATACCTCGATCCCTGTCATCTGTGCCGCAAATGCCATTGCCGCAATCTCAGACAGGCAGACGATCGACGAACGGTTGGAAAACGGACGGCGCCACAGCTCTACCTTCTCTGTGCGGGTATAGATTTCTTTTTCATACCGCTCCTCTACCGCATGAAAGAGCTCATGGGAAAGCAGTACCGAGGTCAGTTTTTCTGCCTCTAAGAGCGGACAGCCGCACACTTTGTAGATACGCTGTGCCTTTGCGATACAGTCTGTAAAGATTGTGATTTCATCCGGCTGGACAAACTGTGCAAACAACACGATTCCCCCTCCTGTCGGAGTCTTTTTCTCTAAAACTTTCATTCCCATACGTTCTGCCAGAAGTTTCGGATCGTTTGTCCCATACTCTTTGGCAACTTGATCTGCCCATTCTCTTCCGCAGGCATTGGCTTTTGCGATATAATGGCATTTCTGCTCTCTTGTAAATCTTCCTTCCAGTGGTTCCCGTGCAAAGGCATACATTCCCCAGACTGTTTCTGATATCTCTGACAATTCCTCTGCCATCTGCTCCGGTTCCACCTGAGGATACTGCGGAACCACATAAGAAGTGCCTTTTAAGGAAAATGCATCTACCAAACGATTCCACTTTTCTTTTTTTCTGCTTCCTTCCATATAAAAGGCACCCCTTTCTCTTTTACAAACTGTTCTTTGCTCCCACGATGATCACATCCTCTCCCGGATTGATCATCTGCATCTCTACTTCCATCAGCATCATGATCTTATCCAGGTCAATAGAACCTGCAAAGTCCATGACTCTCGCACCGGCGCAAATATAATAATCCGGTCTTAAGATTGCATCCTGCTGATAAATGGCCAGTTCCTCCCAGAGCTGAGAAACAATATTACGATAACTTCCTGCCTTGCACAACACTGCTTTTGCATCATTTCTCTGCACTTTGATAAATCCTTTTTTATCGAGGATACGGACTGGATGTTTTCCTTTTCGTTCCATCCCAAATACATAGAAGTTCTTTGTCGCACATTCTTCTTTGACTTCTGATTTGGATGCTTTTAAATCTTCTGCCGCAAGCTCGCATGCTTCCTTTGGCGTACACTCTTTCAATAAGTCTGTTGTCTTCACTTCTGTAGATCCAAGTGCGATTGCAGTCAGTTTCGATGTCTGCGGATCAATTTCAATGTGGACATCCACACTGTCGGCTGCCGCACCGCTTTCTACCGCCTTGTCGATTGCTTCCGCCTTGATGGAGCGGATATCTTCCGGTGTCGGATTTGGCACAACACGCTCTACAACATCACGCACCATCGCGAGCGCAACACCAATAGAAGAAATTACTTCCGCATTTTCCGGAATCGAGTAACGAAGTCCCATTTTATCTGAACAGAACCCGATCAGAGATGCGGCACCTCCGCCGACTCCGACAAGACTGATCTGATCTTTTTCCAAACGATATTTTTCTGCCAGATCCATGATGATCGGCTGAATCTTTTCGTAAGCTCTTGTCAGGATCTGTGTTGCGACTTCTTCCACTGTTTTTCCCATGTAATCCGCAAGCGGCTGCATTGCTTTTCTTGCTGCATTGGCATTTCCATATGCGAAATATTCCGGCTTGATCAGTCCAAGGACATTTGCCGCACAAGTATTTGTGATTGTGATCCGTTTCCCACTCTTCAATTCGATCGCCACATAGTCATCCGGATCCCCTTCCTTTGGGCTGAAGAAGACAACTTTCGGATCTACGATTTCTTCTTCCGGAGTAAATACAGCATAATCCATCCCTGCGATATGCGCCGAACGTGGCCCTACATCTTTGATACCGCCTCTATCCGCACGCACCATACTTCCACCTGCTACGCCGAGCACGCGCACATCCAGACTGCTGATATAAGTTCTGTGTCCTCCTACAACGGAATAATCGATGGCAGGACGTCCGTCTTTGATGACACCGATATTCGTTGTCGTACCACCTACTTCAAAATATACACCGTTAGAAGCGCGCAGATACATCAGACTTCCCATCACAGAGGCTGCCGGTCCGGAAAGCATCGTCAGTACCGGACGTTTCTTCATCTCGCTGATCTCCATAACACCGCCGTCACCTCTCATGATCATAAGAGGCACTTCCACACCTGCGCTTCTGACACTCTGCTCTGTAGAATTAGCAGTGTTCAGCATTTTCGGCAGGATAGAAGCATTGATCGCAGCTGTCCGTGTACGGCGTGTAAGTCCGTAAAGCTTTGTGATCTCACTTGCCGCCGTCGCTTCGAGCCCCATATTTTTCGCAATCGCACAGATCCCTGCCTCATTTTCCATATCGTCTACACCGTAAGATTCACTGGAAACAATTACCTGCGCCCCTTCTCCTACGAGAGATTTGATCGTATCTGTCACAAGCTGGTCAGACAGTTTCTCATCACAAATGAAGCGATTGTGCAGATGGATAAATCTTCCGGACCCTAGATTGATGTCTTTCATATTTGTCTGTGCTTTTGCAAGCCATCCTCCTACCCCTTTCGGTCCGACTCCGACCACACCTACATGCGCCACATCACCCTCGATCAACGCATTGGTTGCCTGCGTCGTAGAGTGGGCAACGAAGATAACATCTTTCGGATCGATCTGGTTTTCTTTCAGACAATTTTGAAATGCCTGAACAACACCGGCTGCCACACCTGCTTTGTCATCGTGCGATGTTTTCACGGAAGACTTTCCGATGATCTGATGTGTTGCATTGTCGATCGCAACTGCCTTTGTATGGGTTCCGCCGACATCTATTCCCATGCGTACTTTTCTATTACTCATTTTCACCCTCTCCTTAACCAAACATGATATATGTGATTGCCTGCATAATTGCGCAGATGATCCATGCAACCGGCAATGTCTTCTTCAAATGTTCTCTTGTAGAAACTTTTGCATAGCTTACACCCCATGCGATCCAGCTCTGTGTCATACAGATTGATACATTCATCGTGATCGAAGGAATGACCATCAGCGCATACAGATATGGAGTGGAAAATCCGATTCCTTTTAAAATTCCGAGCGTAGCTGCCCCACATCCAAATAAGGTAAACGGTCCACGGAACAATCCAAGCGGTGCCAGTACTGCAAATGCGATGCTGATGATTAGTGTGTTGTTCGGAATAACATTTCCAAGCAGTGCATTGAAATACGGAACACAAAGTTCTGCTGCTTTGTTGAACATCGGGATCATCAGAAGGAATCCTACAAGCGGAGCAGTGTCTACTACACCGTCATAGAAATCTTTATTCAGCACACGGCATGCCCCGCGGAATGTCTTTAATCTTCCACAGATGATCAGTGCGTAGAAACTTCCTATAATAAATCCAAGAATGATCGGCACATTGAGAATAACAAGCAGAAGCACCGGAAGAATCGGAGCGATCAGAGCCGGTGTCGGCACATATCCCGGACGGGCTTTTCTCGCCGCCGAAGCACTCCACGCATGTACTGTCTTTTTCTTTTTCAGTGTAAATGCACACATTGTGATTACTAAAACAAGCTGTACTGCAAGGCCGATCACCGCCCATCTTAAGCGGGCAGGATCATCGTATGTAATCAGTTGTTTTCCATCCTCTCCGAGGAAGAATGCAAGGAACTGACCAGAAAGCACCGGGTTTAAATACATTCCTGCACCGACACTCATCATGAACGAACCGATGGAAAGCGTTTTCGGAATCCCAAGACTCATAAGGATCGGAAGAATGATCACACCGATTGCAACTACTGCACCTGCTCCGAATAATGTAGAGAAAATAGCTGTTGTCACTGTTGACAGAAGCACACATATAACAATCGGTTTATCTCCGCCAAAGCTCTACGGCTTTTCGAATCAATGCATCCGCAATTCCAGTCTCTAACAGCACACGTCCAAACCATGCGCCGAACACAACATTTACAAGTACGCTTCCCCCATCCTTCTGGTCCTGACTGGAAGACTTTCGTGATTGCATCTACGAAAGAAATATCCGTCACTCCCGGGTAAGCCGCTATAAAATCAGGATTTGTTGCAAATGTATTTCCAATGAGTGGGAGAACTGTCCAGATCACTCCCATAATGAGCATACCCATCATCAAATTTCCACCGCGAACCGCATAGACTGCCAGTCCGACAAATGAGATGAGCAGCAAAATACCAATGATATATTCCATAACTTTTCCTCCTAGTATCTGTCACTTTACATTTTCAGAACAGATTCCCATACTTCCTCAATAACTGGGATTCCATGTTCTTTGTTGTCACGAATGCTGTTCAATTCCAGTTCACCCGGATAGAAGACTTCTCCGCCTTCGGTAACCGGCTCTGAAGATTTGATATCTGCAAGAATCTCGTCCACAATCTTATCTGTCTCTTCTGCTGTCTGGAATTTTGTCGGATCAACTGCGATCATAATCTGTGTCAGCCCGACTTCGTCTCCGAATGTTCCGATTTTCTGTACTGAATTTCCATTTGTCAGAACCGTCGCAATCAAATCTAACATAATAGAAAGTCCACTTCCCTTCCAATATCCCATCGGAAGTACGCGCCATGTTTTCTCAATCTCTGCCGGATCTGTTGTGAGTTCTCCCTTTGTGTCATATCCACCCGGAACCGGAAGCTGCACACCGCGCAGACGACAGTCTTCAATCTTTCCGTAAGAGAACTGTGACACGGCACAGTCTACCATTGCATGTTCTCCATTCGAGCGAGGAACTGCCATGATCAGCGGATTATTTCCGATCTTTCTGTCTGCTCCACCCCATGCAGGCATATTCGGCATTGTGTTAGACCAGCAGATTCCGATGCATCCGTTCTCCGCTGCCAGCCATCCATAAGTGCCGCCTCTCATCCAGTGATTGTTATTTCCAAGAGCAACACATCCGATTCCATATTCTTTTGCAAGTTCACATGCTCGGTCCATTGCACGCTTTGCATTCAGCGGACCAAACCCACGATGTCCATCCCATCGCTCAATTGCACCCATACTCATCTCGCATGTTGCGCGCGCATCTGGATCGATCTCTCCTTTTTCCAGATAACTTACGACACGCGGAAAGCGATTGAGTCCGTGAGAAAACACACCAGCCAGACTGTTCTGTGCAAAAATCACTGCTGCACTCTCTGCATCCTCTCTCCGAAATCCTTTTTTCTCTAATACACGTGCAAATTCCTGCACCATCACATCATATTGAACTCTCATTATGTGATCTCCTTTCAACTTTCTGAAACATTTTGCCTTTTACAATTGTCAATTTCAAAACAAACTAATTATTTTTTGAAACTTTGTAAAAGCGCTTTCTTTATTTTTCATTATAGTTATCTATCATATTTTGTCAATATATGTAATGAAAAACAACTATTTTCGTCATTATGTCTATTTTTTGTATTTATTTTAGTGCAAAATAACGATTTATTTTTAACATTTATTATGTTCCGGAAAGGTTTTTAAATCATTTTCGAGAAAGGGCTTTCACAATATCTTGTTCTACATCAGGAATTTATCTCACCAATGGCATTCTCAAAGATATTCGAAAACAAAGAATTTACATAACTAGTACATTCATGGTAAACTTTTATAAACTATCGCTGTCACAGAAACTGTCTACAGGCAACAACCTGCCATGCAGCGAACAGAAAGGAGACTACTATATGAAACTTGTATTTTTAGATGCGAAGACAATCGGCGATGATCTTGACCTCTCCCAGTTTGACCAGTTCGGAGAGGTTGTCAAATACTCTTTTTCTACCCCGGAGGAAGTTCCCGGGCGCGTTTTGGTATGCCGATGTGATTATTGTTAAGTAAAGATCCTGATCAACGAGGCTTCGATTGGAACTGCAAAAAATCTTAAATTAGTCTGTGTAACAGCTACCGGCACGAACAATCTTGATAAA
>ENA-OQAB01001235-OQAB01001235.1-human-gut-metagenome-genome-assembly--contig:-NODE-1235-length-12286-cov-1.742660_pt1 | contig 12286 bp, 16 predicted proteins | sample MGYA00242490_ERZ504517 | MGnify/ENA primary metagenome ERZ504517 (study PRJEB26092, sample SAMD00036298) | human gut metagenome | host: Homo sapiens | study: EMG produced TPA metagenomics assembly of...
ATTGTCCGGCTATTCATTCAAACCGCTGTCACCACCCTGCCGGAATTTAGCAAAAAACCACTGCTCTATGTGTCTTTTCACGTTGAATCATTGGGAGAAAACCACGGCTCCTTGAAAAAATCACCAGACCCAGACTGAAATTTTTAGCGGTTCTCCCGGCTGTCCCTGCCCTTGACACTCTGTTAAAATTAAGGCGGCGCCAATATATTTTAAAGGTGGTGAGAAAAATAAACACTCAATCAGAGAGGTATGATTACACCGGAAATGATTCTTTGGCAGACGATGTCCTAACCGAGGTAGAGCAGTTGGATAACCGTCAGCGGTTTGCAGTCCATGAGGCGATTCAAAAAATCAAAAGGGAATCAGAACCAATGATAAGCGTCAGTATATGGAAGGGTTTGACGCTTGTGTTTTGCCCGCATTAAAAGAATTTGCGGAACTGACAAGCTCTTTGTTGGAAATTCAAAATGTATCTGGTTTTGCTTATGGCTGTGCAAATTTGTATGGACGCTGATCATGATGAAACGATACTGTCATTGACCTACGATTACCGAAAATTTCGTAAGATGATAAACAAATAGGGAGCCGCGAGGCTCCCTTAATCCTTTGTATATCGTATCACATCGCTAATCTCACACTCTAAGAGATTACAAATATAGTTCAACGTTTCCATGGTGATATTCTTATTTGTTTTAGGGAATCCAGCGTACCTTTGCTAAAACCGTAATTATTAATCAGCCTGTATGTTGAGATTTCCTTGCGTTTCAGGGTACTAAAAAATGGCTCATAGGTTATCATTGGCTCAATCCTTTATGATTAATACCCTTATTGTCTATGTCAAAATCACATTGCACAATCCCGACGTACCGGGTATAATGATGGCATGAGTACAAAAAATGGTTTACCTTATTATTTGTAGCGATTGTAGTTTCATACACACTTGAAGCGTCAAGTAAGCCAGTCGAGAAAATTCAGCCGGACACGGGCCAGAGGTTCCGTATTTATTAATCCCTGGTGTTCTCCCACCCGATCGGTAATGAAGTATTCCTGGGTAGAGCTGTCCGAAATCGGTTTGAAGCTTGGCTTCATTCCAGATGGAAAGGGCAAAGACTGAGACCAGGACCAGGGGATGATACGGACAGAGGAACGCAGGCCCTCCGTCATAGTATACCGGAAAACAGGGGAAGAATAACAGAGGCGGTTTAAAGATAAGCCGTGCTGGACAAAGCCGGCGGAATTTGCTATAGTGGATAAAGATTCTAATTGAAAAAGGAGAAAGACAAAATGGCAAATCCTATAGTTACCATAACCATGGGAAATGGAGATGTAATGAAAGCAGAGTTATACCCGGATATAGCTCCTAATACAGTGAACAATTTCATCAGCCTTGTAAAAAAAGGGATACTATGACGGACTGATTTTCCACAGGGTCATAAACGGCTTCATGATTCAGGGCGGCTGCCCGGACGGCACGGGTATGGGCGGCCCGGGCTACTCTATCAAGGGAGAATTCGCACAGAACGGCGTCAAGAACGATCTGGTACACACAGAGGGCGTACTTTCCATGGCAAGAGCCATGCACCCCAATTCAGGCGGCTCCCAGTTCTTTATCATGCACAAAGCATCACCGCACCTGGACGGCTCATATGCAGCCTTTGGAAAAGTGACGGAAGGCATGGACGTGGTGAATAAAATCGCGGGTGTCAGGACTGATTACAGTGACCGTCCCCTCCAGGAGCAGAAGATTAAGTCCATGACAGTGGAAACCTTCGGGGTGGACTATCCGGAACCGGAGAAGTGCTGATAGGAATTGTCATTCACGGCATCCTTCAGCAAAGCGGAGGCCATACGTCGATGGGACAGCAATATGACAATGAGGCGGTAATATGGTAACAGAGCGCAGTATCAGTTTAGATGGAAAAACCTGCACAGCAGTCATATCAGACGAACCCGAGGCCCTTCTGGCGGCGAAGGCTGCCGGGAGGGCCGTTGTCGGCGTTGAACGTGAGGGGGAGGATATCTGGGACATAAAGGGGATTCCCTATGTGATTCCGGACATTGAGGATGCCACGGACGAACTGCTGGAGCTGGTAATACGCCGCCATCTGGGGCTTCCGTGGAATATATGCAGGACGTCCAGGCTTCTCATACGGGAACTGACCGCGGATGATGCCGGTTATATTCCGGAGGAGGAGTACGGGCCCCAGGAGGCCATATTCCGTTCAGGGGAGACGCTGGAACTGTATCGCAGGAACCAGTACGGCTTTTATGAGTATGGTACATGGGCCCTGGTACGCAGGGAGGACCAGGTTCTGGTGGGGCTGGCGGGAGTGTCCAATCCCAGACTCGCAGGGGAGATGGAGGATTGTCTGGACTCCCTGGGACAGTCCGTTCCCTGGCTGGAATTGGGGTACCATATTTTCCTGCCTTACCGGCAGCTGGGATACTGTGCGGAAGCTGTGTCGGCCATTGCCGGTTACAGCCATGAGGTGCTTCAGGTGCGGCTCTGCGCCCTGATCCGCAGAGAAAACCAGGCCTCCCGCAGGGTGGCGGAAGGCCTGGGAATGACGTGCCTTATGGAAACAGATATTCAATCATTTGAAGGGCAGCTTCTTTATGGGGAGAGCCCTGTATGATGGCCAGGTAAGGGGGATCCATGACGATGCCCGTCTTTTCTCCGAAGGCAGTGTCCTCCAGGGACAGGGCAACAGGAGTAAGGGTTCCCTCCCCGTCCCCTGCCTGGTAGATATGGTCCTTCACCCCGCGCATAGAGCTCAGGAGAAAGCAATTCCTCCAGGTTCTGATATGCGGATATGGTCTCGTAGTGGTCTATGGCGGACTGGTCCCCGATGACCACATCCAGGCTTTCGCTGGCTGCCAGGGCGGATATTTTGGCCAGGGTGGCATATCCGTACTGGGAGGTGGATTCCTCATTAAAATCCACCATCAGTCCCTCGTTTATTTCAATCAGGTCCTTTTTGCCGCATCCCAGATATTCCCGCAGATCGGATTCCAGCAGGGCGCTGGAGGAGGCGCCTGCGGAGCGGTCGTTGATAATCGCCACGGACAGGCGGGTGGTAAAGGTCTGGCGGTATATCATGGTGCCTATGGTGCTTAAGACGCCGATGACAAGAATCACAGCCAGGAGGTGGAATTTATAATACTCCCACACATACCAGGCCCTGTCTTTCCAGGACATGTTTTTCAGTTTCTGCCGTTCGTTTTCTGCTTCTTCTCTGATGGACATAGCTTATGCATTCCTTCCGTTTCTCTCTGCTGTATTTACACGGACAGGCCGTTTCATGTAAGTATACCACATCCGGCCTTAAGGAGAATATAAAAATTTCATGAAATTCAGGGCAGCCCTTTGCATTTTCACCTTAATATGATAGAATATCACCAGGTGTATTTACAGAGAGAAGAGGAATACTTATGTTGCAAGGTATATTTAATTACGATAATCCGGTGTGGCGGTTCATAGGAAAGCTGGGAGACTTAATCATACTGAACATTTTGTGGATTATCTGTTCCATCCCTGTGTTTACAGCCGGTGCCTCCGCCACTGCCGTCTACTATGTGACCTTAAAGCTGGTGCGGGATGAGGATGATTCCACCATACGGTCCTTTTTCCGGTCTTTTAAGAGCAACTTCAAACAGGCAACAGCTATCTGGCTTATCCTGCTGGCGGCGGGAATCGTGCTGGGCTTTGATTTCTGGTTCTTTGTGTCGGGACAGATGCCTATAAACGGCGCGGCTAAGACAGCCATGACCGCGGTCTCCGGCGGATTGCTTCTGATTTACCTGTTTATTATTACGTATGTGTTCCCGCTTCAGGCCAGGTTTTATAATCCGGTTAAGCGGACCCTGTTCAATGCATTTTTTATGTCCGTGCGCCATTTGTTCCAGACAATTGGGATACTGGCCACTGATTTGGGAATCGTGGCAGCCGCATACTTTGGATTGTTTTATTTCCCGCAGTTTGCCATGCTTTTATTCCTGTTTGGGATGCCTCTCATTGCCTTTGTGAACTCATATTTCTTTACTGCTATTTTCGGAAAATATATGCCCAAAGAAGAACAGAATCACACGGATGCCACCCCTCTGCTGGGTGAAGAGGATGAGGAGATGAAGGAAGCAATTCGGAATCTGAAGGGGAAATAATCTGATTATTACTATTAGTAAAACCGGCCGGAAAATTTCTGCCGGTTTTCTGCATTTTTCTGCAATTTCCACTTGCAAATAAAGTGAAAGTATTGTATACAATATAATGTATTATAAAAACAGAAATATGAACAATGTACATAGAGGAGAGTCCGCGTATGATAAAACACTTACGCTTAAAAGCATATGGAAAGATTAACCTGGCTCTGGATGTGCTGGGCCGGAGGGAGGACGGCTATCATGAGGTGCGGATGATCATGCAGACCGTGGGGCTTCACGACCGGATTGACCTGTACGCCACCCAGGAGCCGGGCATCAGGATAGAGACCAACCTGTTTTATCTGCCGGATAATGAGCAGAACCTTGCCCATAAAGCGGCCAGACTGCTGACGGAGGAATTCGGTATACGCCAGGGCCTGTCCATCCATCTGCGCAAGTTCATTCCCGGTCGGCCGGTATGGCCGGAGGAAGTACAGACGCTGCCTCTGTTCTCTTTGGAGTCAATAAAATGTTTGGCCTGGGCCTGTCCACCGGGGAACTGATGGAACGGGGAGTGACCCTGGGAGCGGACATCCCCTACTGCCTTATGCGGGGAACTGCCCTGTCCGAGGGAATCGGCGAGAAGCTGTCGCCCCCTGCCTCCCATGCCCCAGTGCCAGGTGCTCATAGCCAAGCCGGGAATCAGTGTGTCCACCAAGGTGGTATACGAGAGTCTGGACGCCATGAAGCTTGCGCCTTCGGACCATCCTGACATAGACGGCATGATAGATGCTATCCGCAGCCAGAATCTGCGGGAGGTGGCAGGCAGGTTCGGGAATGTGCTGGAGCTGGTCACCGGAGAACGATATCCGGCCATTTCAAGGATTGAACAGGTTATGCGTGACTATGGGGCTTTGGGGGCAATGATGAGCGGAAGCGGTCCGACGGTATTCGGCCTTTTTGCCAATCCAAGGGCAGCCCAGGCAGCCTATGAGGATCTGCGGTTCGGCAAGGCATCGGAGCTGGCAAAACAAGTGTATCTGACCAATTTCTTTAATGTGAAAAGAAATGGACAGGACATGGCATAATGCTGGAAAGGGGGCATTTTAAATGGCAAAATAATTTCAAGGTTAATATGAACGAGTATCTTCCTCTTCGGGATGTGGTGTTCAACACCCTGCGGCAAGGGCCATACTGAACGGGGGGAGCTGGCTCCGGGGGAAAGGCTGATGGAAATTCAGCTGGCCGAAAAATTAGGCGTAAGCAGGACTCCGATCAGGGAAGCTATCCGCAAGCTGGAGCTGGAGGGCCTGGTGCTTATGATGCCCCAGGAAGGGCGCTGAGGTGGCCAAGATATCTGAGAAGAGCCTGCGGGATGTGCTGGAGGTGCGCCGGATTCTGGATGAGCACAATTCCAAGATGATGATCGTTGCTAAAATTGAGAATATGCGGGGTATCAAGAATCTGGACGAAATCATCGATGTATCCGATGGTATTATGGTTGCCAGAGGAGATATGGGTGTTGAAGTTCCGTTGGAAGAGGTTCCCGTGCTTCAGAAGCAGATCATTAAAAAGGCGGTTGCCAAAGGAAAACAGGTAATAACAGCAACACAGATGCTGGAGTCCATGATTCATAATCCCCGTCCCACCAGAGCGGAGACCACGGATATTGCCAATGCTATTTATGACGGGACCACAGCTATCATGCTTTCCGGCGAAAGCGCACAGGGACAGTATCCTGTGGAGGCCGTACAGACCATGGCGCGCATTGCGGAGAGGACCGAGGAGGATATCGACTTCGCCGGCCGTCTGAAAAAACGCGAACTGCCCGGCGACGGCAATATTACTACGGCGATTTCCCATGCAACCTGCACGATGGCGGCGGATTTGGATGTTAAGGGAATTATCTGCGTAACCATGTCAGGCTTTACTGCCAGCATGATTTCACGGTTTAAGCCCAGCTGCCCGATTTTCGGCTGCACGGTGAAGAGGCTGGTATGGCGTCAGCTGAACCTGCAGTGGGGTGTAATGCCGCTGCTGATCCAGGAGGAGAATACGGCGGAGGATCTGTTCCATGCGGCTATTGACGCTGCTGTGGAGGCTGGTTATATTCAAAAAGGGGATAAGGTTATCATTACGGCGGGAATGCCTCTGGGAATTTCCGGAAAGACCAATCAGCTGCGGGTAGTTGAGGTATAACAGGCGGCTGCGGTATCATGGAAAGAGCCGGACAGTAGGAGACAGCCGCCTGGATACAGACGGCAGGAGAGAAGGAAACGGCCGTCTGGGAAGAGCGGCGCTTAGGGGTAAGCGGCAGTAATAATTTAAATTTCAGTATTTTTAAATTAGGGTCAGAACGGGGGTATTACGAATGAAAAAATATGTGATGGCGCTTGATCAGGGAACGACCAGTTCCCGCTGTATTCTGTTTGACAAATCAGGGCATATGCGCTCTGTGGTGCAGAGGGAGTTCACCCAGATATATCCGAAACCGGGCTGGGTGGAGCATGACCCTCTGGAAATCTGGTCCTCCCAGCTGAGTGTGGCTGTGGAGGCCATGGGAAAAATCGGCGCGGCGATTGAGGATATCGCGGCGATAGGTATTACCAACCAGAGGGAGACTACCGTCTGCTTCAGTAAAAAAACGGGAAAACCGGTGTACAATGCCATCTGCTGGCAGTGCCGAAGGACAGCGGATATTATTGAACAGCTGAAGGAGGATGGCTTTGACAGCATCATCAGGGAGCGGACCGGGCTGGTGCCGGATGCCTATTTTTCCGGTACCAAGATCAAGTGGATCCTGGATAATGTGGAGGGCGCCAGGGAAATGGCGGAGTCGGGCGAGCTGCTGTTCGGCACGGTGGACACCTGGCTTATCTAGAACCTGACCAAGGGAAAGGTTTTTGTAACGGATTACACCAATGCTTCCCGTACCATGCTTTTTGACATTCATAAGAGAGAATGGGATGAGGATATTCTGAACCGCTGGGAATCCCCAGATCCATGCTGCCCCAGGTGAAGCCGTCCAGCTGTGTTTACGGCTATACGGATGAATCGGTCATTGGCGGAGTGATTCCCATTGCGGGCGCAGCGGGAGATCAGCAGGCGGCGCTGTTCGGACAGTGCTGCTTTGAGGCCGGGGAAGCGAAGAATACATATGGTACGGGCTGTTTCCTCCTGATGAATACGGGGGATAAGGCAGTGGCCTCCCAAAATGGGCTGCTGACCACGATTGCGGCCAGCACAGAGGGGGAAATCCGCTATGCGCTGGAAGGAAGCGTGTTCGTGGCGGGAGCGGCCATACAGTGGCTGCGCGATGAACTGCGTATGATCAAAAATGCGCCGCAGTCCCAAGAGTATGCGCAGGATGTGGAGGATACCAACGGGGTATATGTGGTGCCGGCCTTTACCGGGCTGGGAGCGCCTTATTGGAATCCTTACGCCAGGGGAACCATTGTGGGGCTCACCCGCGGGGCGAGGAAGGAGCATTTTATCCGTGCCACGCTGGAGTCCCTTGCCTACCAGACGCAGGATGTGCTGGAAGCCATGGAAAAGGATTCAGGCATCACGCTTAAGAACCTGCGTGTGGACGGCGGCGCAAGCGCCAATGATTTCCTGATGCAGTTCCAGGCGGATATTATGAATAAAGAGGTGCTCAGGCCTGAGTGCATTGAAACCACAGCGCTGGGAGCGGCTTATCTGGCGGGAATCGCCACTGGTTTCTGGAAGGATAAGGAGGATATCAGGAAAAACTGGTTCCTGGAAAAAACCTTCCTTCCGTTCATGACGCAGGAAATGCGGCAGGAGAAGCTGAAAGGCTGGAAACGCGCCGTCCGGTGTGCGATTGCCTATGCTAAGGAGGAAGACTGACAAACGTTTGCAGTCAGAAACAGATGGGAAAAATATTTATATTGCAGGAAAGAGCTCTTCCGGTAAAGACACCATTTACCGGAGGCTTCTGGACTGTACGGATTTGCGGCTGGAAACGCTGGTTCCCTATACGACGCGGCCTATACGGGTACGGTGAGGAGAACGGAAGGGAATAGTTTTTTTTACGGATGAGGCGGAGCTTGAAAGGCTGCGCGCAGAAGGAAAGATAATTGAGGAAAGGATGTACAGCACCTTTTATGGGCCGTGGTATTATTTTACGGTGGATGACGGGCAGCTGGATTTGGAAAAACAAGATTATCTGCTGATTGGGACGCTGGAGTCCTACAGGGCGGTGAAACGGTTTGTGGGGAAGGAAAAAATCGTGCCCATCTATATTGAGGTGGAAGACGGGGAACGCCTGCAGAGGGCGCTGGACCGGGAAAAAAAGCAGGAAAACCCCAAATATGAGGAAATGTGCAGGCGTTTTCTTGCGGATTCTGAGGATTTCAGTGAAGAACGAATAGCTGAAGCGGGGATTGACAGAAGATTCTATAATGGTGAGCTGGAGACGTGCCTGAAGGAGGTTATGGATTATATCAGGCAGGCGCGCAGGGTACAGTCGGGAGACGGAGTGCGGTAAGGCACGGCGTCCCCCGTGGGAAAAGCGAGGGAGTTATGGCAGGTTTTCAGGATATTTACGGGCAGGAGGCTATGAAGGAGCACCTGCAGAACGCAATCAGGCTGGGCAAGGTATCCCATGCATATATTATTAATGGAGAAAGAAACTCCGGCAAGGAGTTCATCGCCAGGATTTTTGCCAGGACTCTTCAGTGTGAAAGGGGCGGGATTGAGCCGTGCGGGGAATGCCATTCCTGCAAACAGGCGGAGAGCGGCAACCAGCCGGATATCATCCGTGTGACCCACGAAAAGCCGAACAGCATTGGTGTGGAAGATATCCGGAGCCAGGTGAATAATGATATTGTCATCAAGCCCTATTCCAGCCCCTATAAGATATATATTATCAATGAAGGGGAGAAGATGACGGTACAGGCGCAGAACGCGCTTTTAAAGACGCTGGAGGAGCCTCCGGCATATGGTGTAATCCTGATTCTGACAACGAATGTGGAGGCGCTGCTTCCCACGATTGTGAGCCGGTGCGTTGTGCTGAATATGAAGCCGGTGCGTGACGATATTGTACGAAAGTTTCTGATGGAGGATCTGCAGATTCCGGATTATAAGGCAAATGTATGTGTGGCTTTTGCCAGGGGAAATATCGGACGTGCCAAAATGCTGGCTTCCAGCGAGGATTTTGATAATGTGAAGGAAGAGGCGGTAACGCTTTTAAAATATATTCGTGATATGGAGATTTCGGAAATTGTGGCCGCTATTAAGAAAATTTCCGAATATAAGCTGGATGTGACCGATTATCTGGATATTTTGTCCATCTGGTACAGGGATGTATTGCTTTTTAAGGCAACCAATGACGCAAATAACTTGATCTTTAAGGAAGAAATAAAGTATATTAGAAAGGAAGCGGATCAGAGAAGCTACGAAGGGATTGAAATAATCTTGGATGCGCTGGAAAAAGCGAAGTCCAGGCTTTCAGCCAACGTAAATTTTGATCTGACCATGGAGCTTCTGTTTCTGACGATGAAAGAGAATTAATGCAGAGGAAATCATGTTTCAGGATGCATTGGTTCGGATACGAAATGGCCGGCACGGGCCGGCGGGCGGATCGGGAAGGTGATCTGCCGGGCCATGAAATATGGCAGGAGGTTGATAGATGACTAGAGTGATAGGCGTAAGATTCCGTACGGCGGGCAAGATATATTATTTTGACCCGTCCAGGTTTGAATAAAAAGGGTGACCATGTGATTGTGGAAACGGCCCGCGGCGTAGAGTACGGAACCGTGGTGGGCGGTATCCGCGAGGTGGAGGACAGCAAGGTAGTTCAGCCGCTCAAGCCGGTGCTGCGTATTGCCAACGAGAGGGACGATGAGCAGGAAGCGGCGAATAAGGTGAAGGAAAAGGATGCCTTCCGCATCTGCCAGGAGAAGATTACCAAGCATGGGCTGGACATGAAGCTGATTGATGCGGAGTATACGTTTGACAACAATAAGGTGCTGTTTTATTTTACGGCGGACGGAAGAATAGATTTCAGGGAGCTGGTGAAGGATCTTGCCAGCGTTTCAAGACCAGGATTGAACTGCGTCAGATTGGCGTAAGGGATGAAACCAAGATTCTCGGCGGCATCGGTATCTGCGGAAGGCAGCTGTGCTGTCATGCCCATCTGTCGGAATTCGTGCCGGTTTCCATTAAAATGGCGAAGGAACAGAATCTTTCTTTAAACCCTACGAAAATTTCCGGGGTGTGCGGCAGGCTGATGTGCTGTCTGAAGCATGAGGAGGAGACCTATGAGGATCTGAACCGCAGGCTTCCCAACCTGGGCGATTATGTGACCACGGATGACGGACTGAAGGGCGAGGTGTCCAGCGTCAACGTGCTGCGCCAGCTGGTAAAGGTTATCGTCAATGTGGAGGATGAGAAGGAAATCAGGGAATACCGTCTGGATCAGCTCCGCTTCAAGAGAAGGCACGGACGGAATAAGAAAAACGAGGTCAGCGAAAAAGAGCTGAAGGAATTGGAAAAACTGGAGAAGCAGGATGAAAAATCCAAACTGGAATAGCATCTCATTAAAGCCGGGGGAAAGGCTGGATGAGCTGCAGAGGAACGGCTATGTGATTATCCAGGACCAGGAACGGTTCTGTTTTGGTATGGATGCGGTGCTTCTTTCCGGCTTTGCCCGCGTAAAGGACGGGGGAAGCGTTCTGGATATGGGGACAGGGACAGGAATTATCCCGATTCTTCTGGAGGCCAAGACGAATGCCTCCCATCTGACCGGGCTGGAAATTCAGCCGGACAGTGCGGACATGGCCAGGCGCAGTGTGGCGCTGAACGGCCTGGAGGAGAAAATCTCCATTGTGGAAGGGGATATTAAAGAGGCAGCGGGTTTGTTTCCGGCTGCTTCTTTTGACGTTGTTACCTGCAATCCGCCTTATATGGTGGGAGGGCATGGGCTGACCAATCCGGAGGCACCAAAGGCAATTGCCAGGCATGAGGTGAAATGCACCTTTGAGGATGTGGCCGCGCAGGCTGCGAAGCTGCTGAAGCCGGGCGGCAATTTTTTCCTGGTGCACAGGCCCTTCCGGCTGGCGGAAATCATCGTGACCCTGGCAAGGTACAGACTGGAGCCAAAACGTATGCAGCTGGTATATCCGTTTGTGGACAAGGAGCCGAATATGGTTTTGCTTGAGGCAAACCGGGGCGGAAGAAGCCGGCTGAAGGTGGAGAAGCCTTTGATTGTATACCGGGAGCCGGGGATATATACGGATGAAATTTATGATATTTACGGGTATTGATGCAGGAGAATGGCAGCTGTAAGGCAACAGTTCAGGCAGGTCTGCGCATTTACTGCGCAGACTGTGAGAAAACGTAGTGGCAGCAGGCATCCGCCTCCTCGTCGCAGGCGGTTTTTAATGGCGGATGCAGTAACAGTCCGGCCGAAGGCTGAATTGTTACGCTGTAAAGGGATATGTGCTGTAAAGCTATTGAAAATATTACGGTATCGGTTATTATCTTAGTTTAGATAGATGGAAAAACTGAGGTTTTTGGTTAAACATATGTGATATCCGGGTTTTACGCAGTATTTTGCGCCGGAGATCCGGAAAGAACGGAAAATGAAGATAAGTAAAATATTCGCAGCCATATTGCTTTGTCTTCTTGTAATAGCGGCAACGAGCGCTTATTTGGCAGGCAGAAGCCGGGATGCGCAGGAAGCGGCGGCCATACAGGAGGGAACGGATGTTTCCGGGAATTCTGAGGACTTTGCGGAGACTGAGGGCGCGCCGAAGGGGAGGGCGACATTAATGCCCCTGAAACATCGGCGCAGGAAGCTGCGGAAACGGAGCAGACAGAGGAATACGGCGGAGAGCTGCCAATCGGTGACAGGGTAAAGGTCAAAGGGATCTATGTCACCGGAAATATGGCGGGAACCTCCAATATGGACAACCTGATATCCCTGGTGGACAGGACAGAGCTGAACACCATGGTGATAGATATTAAAAACGATGAAGGCCGTGTTGTTTATCAGATGGATTCACCTATGGTTTCAGAGCTTGGCTCCGCACAGAAGCTGGTGGCGGATATGCCGGCCCTGGTGAAGAAGTGCAGAGAGCACGGGATTTATCTGATTGGCCGGATTGTGGCGTTTAAAGAC
>ENA-OQAB01001236-OQAB01001236.1-human-gut-metagenome-genome-assembly--contig:-NODE-1236-length-12274-cov-3.687166_pt1 | contig 12274 bp, 10 predicted proteins | sample MGYA00242490_ERZ504517 | MGnify/ENA primary metagenome ERZ504517 (study PRJEB26092, sample SAMD00036298) | human gut metagenome | host: Homo sapiens | study: EMG produced TPA metagenomics assembly of...
TTACTATAAACATAATCCATTGCCATAATTCCCGCAGCATGTGCGTTCAACGAAATCAAATTCCTTGCAAATAATATCTCAGATGCATCTTCGGAACGTTCCATACGCATATCTGTACGGAAATCTTCTGCGCCTAATCCGATTGCCAGCATACGTTTGGAAGCGCTGGGCTATTTTATAAGAATTTACTACCCCCAACGCAGTTTTCGATACTGGCAACTATTTTAACAGCCCCAATCTCAATAGCATGTTTTTACTTCTATCTCAGTAATCAATACATCTAATTTTTTTATATCTTCCGCCGTCTCTGCTTTTGGTAATCTAAGAAAATCCGGCTGCAAAGGAACCATACTACTTACATCATCTTCATAATATGGTGAATCCGCTTGATTAATTCTTATCCCAACCCTGCAATCCGGGCGATTATACTGCAAAGCATATTTTACTAAAATTCTGGCACTGTCTTTCTCAAAAATTGATACTGAGTCTTCCAAATCATAAATAATACAATCAGGACGATAAATTTCAGCACCTATAATTTTTTTAGGGTCATTGCCTGGCACAAAAAACATCGTTCTATAAAGAGAATTCATGTTAATACTCCTTTTCTGATAAAAATCTTTGTATTGCCGTTTCCAGTCTGGCTCTTATTACAAAATCCAGGGCACCATGATCTTCAATCAGCACACGCGCATTTCCCAAATTGGCTGCTGCTAAAATTTCCTTGACACTTTTTTCAATAGACTGTCCATATTTAACTAGAACTTTACTGGTGATTTCTATTTTTACACCGTCACTTTTAGTAATTTCCAATGTTATTAAAGCGTCGCCTTTATTAGCTGTTCCCGTAGTTATTTCATGACCTCTGAACACCATATTCACACCGCCTTTTTATGTTTTATCCTAATTCAATTATATATACTTTCCAGATATATGAAAAATAGGCATTTTCGATGTTAATCATCAAAAATGCCTATCTCAAAAGCTCCTGTAAATATTAATGATTTCTCTGAAAACTGTCAAAATCAGAATCAATTACAAACTCTAAAAAGACTTTTGGTAATCTTAAATCGAGCAGCTCTTTTTTATAAATCAGCCATGTTTTTCTTTCCAGCTTAGAACCGTTCTTATGCACTAAAGGAATAGAATATAGTTGAGGATATTCTTCAATTAAAATTGATGGCAAAATCCCATACCCCAATCCGTTGAAAACCATTTCTTTACAAAGATCCAAATTACTGACCCGCGTACCAATAATAGGAGAATCCTCAAAAGTTTCATGCCACCAGCCATCAAGTAAATTTTGATAATATTGGTCTGTATCATAATCTACACGGACCATATGGGGAAGATCCTCCAGTTTAAACGGCTGAGCAGCTACGGCACACACATGATTCGTAGTTAAAAGTACGCGTTCGTCCTCCCGCCAGTCAAAATCATTTCTTACAAAACCGAAATGAATTCCCAAGGAACTGGCAAGGCTTATAACATCACTGCTTTGTGCAATCTGTACATCAAATTTCGTTTTTGGATACATATCCTGGAATCTACCCAATAGCTTTGGCAAAAAATATCTGGCAAGGATACTTGGAGCAGCAATACGCAGGGTTCCTGCAACATCTTCCTGCATATTGGTAATAGTTTCTCTCAGCTCCTGCATTTCGCCAAGTATATGTTCAGCAAATTTTACCGTATATTCTCCGGTTTCAGTAAAAGTTATACCTTTGTTGCCGCGATATAATAATTTCGTTCCTAAAGACTCTTCAATTTGTTTAATCCGGGCAGTCAATGTCGGCTGAGACATATACAAAACTCTTGCCGTTTTTGTTATATTTTTTTGTTCATACAGTGTTTTGATGATCTGCCAGTCCCGTTCTTCCATAATGCACCGCCTAATATACAACCGTAACTTTCGTTAATTATATCATGTCCGTACCCATATATTCATATAAAATAAGCAACTATAATTCTTTTATTTACTTTTAATATCACAATTACGCCCGGCTCTTAACAAAGCGCTGGAACGGCTCCCACCTATATACCGCTCTACTTTATATCCAAGTTCTAGATATTTCGCTAAATCCGTTCCTGTCATAATTCCCATTTCCTCACACATATTTATCAAATCTTCAGTAGCAATATTTCCTGAAGCTCCGGGAGCAAACGGACAACCGCCCAAGCCTGCAAAACAAGCGTCATAATTTGTAATTCCTGCCATTAATCCTGCTAAAACATTAGCTAATCCCATACCACGTGTATTATGAAAATGCAGTACCCATTCGATATCAGGAAATAATTTTTTTATATGAACTCCATACTCATAAACTTGCAGAGGATTAGCCATCCCCGTCGTATCTGACAATGATATTTCCTGAATTCCTAATTTTCTCAGCTGAAAAATAATATTGACCACTTGTTCTAATGGTACAATTCCATCTATAGAACAGCCAAAAGATGTTGATATAGCGCCAGACAGCACTATTTTTTTCTGTTCAGCATATTCAGCCAGTTCAGCAAATGACTTTACAGCTTCCTCCGGAGTTTTATTCATATTTCTCAAGCAATGTGATCTACTGGCCGAAACAGTTATTTTAGCTTTACTGAGACCAGCAGCTTCCGCCCTTTTCAATCCCTGCATATTGAAAATCAGCCCTCTGTACTCAACGCCCGCTTTTCTGTGCAGTCTTGCAGCGATCTGATCTGTATCAGCCATCTGCGGTACTGCTTTAGGATTGACAAAAGATCCGATTTCAATAACTTTTATACCTGCTTCAGCTGCTGTTTCAATCAGTTCCAGCTTTTGTTCGATCGTCAGAAATACTTTTTCATTCTGCAGACCATCCCTCGGCCCAACTTCACAAATTTTAATAAAATCAGGTAAACTTTTCATCTTAAATCACTCTTTCTGCGTGCAGCTCTGCACATACCGACTGAGAAAATCCCAACAGCCCTTCATATATTTCATCATTATGCTCACCAAGCTGTGGCCCTACCCATTTAATTTCGCCTGGGGTTTCACTGAATACAGGTGTTATTCCCGGCATTTTTATTGTTCCCAATACTGGATGAGACATCTCAACAATATCATTTCTTGCGGCATAGTGCGGATCAGCAAAGATATCTTCGATACTGTAAACTAAATTTACAGGCACCCCAGCTTTATCTACGATCTCTTTCAGCTCAATATACTCTTTACTGCCTATCCAATCACTAACTATTTTATCCAGAGAATTGTCGTTGGTTACTCTTGCCCTCATCGTTTCATAGAGCGGATTTGTCATCAAGTCTTCTCTGTGCATTGCTCCAGCCAAATATTCCCAAGTTCTGTCAGTACTGCAGACCAAAACTACCCACTTACCGTCTTTAGTTTTATACGTACCTCCAGGACTGGAAGTCCCATTCAATTTTGGTTTTCTCTCCCTTATAATACCGTTCTTATCATAATCAGCGCACAATATTTCCATAAACCTAAAAATACCTTCATATAAGCTTACATCTATTTCCTGTCCTTTGCCATGAAGGGCATCCCGGTGATATAAAGCCATCATAGTACCCATAGCTGTATATAACCCTGCAATATAATCTGTAAGCGAAAAAGACGGGCTGACTGGAGGCCTGTCTGGGTATCCCGTAATATATGTCATTCCTGAAAAAGCAGTCGCCGGCGTTCCAAAACCAGGAATATTTTTGTAAGGACCTGTTTGCCCATAACCTGTCACATGGCTGAGGATTATATCCTGTTTCCTTAATTTCATCGCCTCATAACCAATGCCCCACTTATCTAATGTCCCAGTTCTAAAATTTTCAATTACAACATCACTTTTTTCAACCAGCTGTAAAAATATTTCTTTACCCTTTTCCGTACGCAGATCTAAAGTAATTGATTTTTTATTTCTGCCCATACAGGCAAAACGCATAGCCTGCCCTTCATGATATGGTCCCAGTCTGCGAAAAGGATCTCCTCCGTCCGGCATCTCCACCTTAATAACTTCAGCGCCAAAATCAGCCATCAATCCAGCGGCAAATGGTGCAGCTATTACTGTTGAAATATCTAAAACCCTGATACCTTCCAATAATTTCATACTAATACTCCTCTCATAAAGAAATACTGCGATACACAATTTCTCCACCGATAATAGTCAGCTGCGGTACAAGCACTTCTCTGCCTATTCTTGTTTCCTTCTGTGTATCACTGAAGCAGATATATTTATCACAACGTTTTAAAATTGCCACATCCGCAAGAAATCCTTCCTGCAGTTGTCCGATTTCGCTTTCCATCCCCATAATCTTTGCCGGAATGCTGGTACAACGCGCAATAATTTCCGGCAGTGGCATTTTTAAGAACAAATACTTTGACATCAGATACGGCATTGAAAACACCGGATCTTTAAACAAAGTTTTTACTGTCAAATCAGTAGAGATGATATCCGGATAAAAGCCTTCAGCTATAGCTTTCTCCGCTACTTTAAATGACCAATGATTGCCTCCATTAGCCGCATCAATAATAACGCCGCGTTTTTGCGCCTCACGAACCGCTGGGAGCACTTTGCCATTATTATCCAAAATCGTATATCCTGTACCATGATAACAATGCGCCAAAACATCGTCAGGACGCAAAAGCTTGACAACTGTTTCCATTGCCTCAGGAGGATTTGTCACATGTACTGCCAGTCTGGTTCCCAGCTTTTCAGCAACATTAACTGCCTGTTTTAAAACATTGATCCCCAAATCGCCAACTATTTCTTTACTGATCCTTATTTTTAATCCCAGCAAAATATCATGGTGCTCTGTCAAAACATCCCTTAATCTTCCAACATCCCAACATGACGGCTCAACATTTTCATGATATTTCATCGTAGCAAGCCCTGCAGGGCAGAGATTCACAAAAGCTTTGATACGCATTTTAGAGCGTTGGATAACATCATTTTTTAAAGCATTCAAAATTTGCAATACCGGTACTACCTGCATCAACAGCAGTTGTAACACCTTGCGGTATAAAACTTAAATCAGGTTCTATTCCTATCTCTGTCCCGTCCGCAAAAACATGACTGTGGAAATCGATCAACCCGGGAACAACCAAATTTCCTGAAGCATCGATAACAATATCAGCGCCCGTAAAATTTTTAGCACTGGCTATTCTTCCGCTTTGGATATAAACATCACGCTGTTCCTGGGTTTTAAATATTGGATCTACAACAACACCATTTTTGATAAGAATATTTTTCTTCATCATTTTACCCTCCTTTAATTTACTGCTTAACAGCAAATAATTTTTTCGTTTCTCTGGCAATCATAAGTTCTTCATTAGTTAAGATCGTCCAAATAGCAACGTCAGAATCAGACTTGCTTAAATCCGCATCCTCTCCGCGCACTTCATTTTTCTTCAGATCCAGATGTGCTCCAACAACTTCCAGCCCACTGCATATTTTAGCGCGCATGTACGGTGAATTTTCACCAAGCCCAGCAGTAAAAACTATTGCATCCAGACCTCCCATTGCAACCACATAACTTCCGATGTATTTTCTTACCTGATAGGCAAAGACATCTATTGCCATCTGTGCTCTCTGGTCTCCTATCTTAGCTGCACTTTCCAGATCTCTAAAATCACTGGATAATCCTGACAATCCAAGTATCCCTGATTTATTGTTCAAATATCTATATACCTGCTTACCAGTCATATCCTCCTGTTCCATAATAAAGGGAATAATAGCCGGATCAATCTCTCCGGACCTTGTTCCCATAATCAAACCCTCCAAAGGAGTAAAGCCCATGCTGGTATCAATTGATCTCCCATCTTTAACAGCAGCAACACTGGCTCCATTTCCCAAATGGCAAGTAATTATTTTCATTTTCTTAAGGACACGGCCTATTTTCTGCGCTAATGTGTCCGCAACATACTGATGAGAAATTCCATGAAATCCATACCGCCTGATACCATATTTTATATACAATTCATAAGGCAGCCCGTAAAGATAAGCTGTTTCCGGAATAGTCTGATGAAATGCTGTATCAAAAACTGCAACCTGCATAACACCAGGAAATAAATCCTGACAAATTTTTATTCCTTCCAGATTTACAGGATTATGCAAAGGAGCTATGGTTATGCAGGAACTGATTGTTTTCAGTACTTCGTCATTTATAACAACCGACTCTTTAAACCTTTCCCCGCCATGTACCACTCTATGTCCAATACATTCTATCTCTTCCAACGACGCAATAACCCCGTAATTTTCCTGTACGATACTTTCTAAAATCAACTGGATCCCAGTTTTATGATCAGGTATGGTCCTTTTGATTTCAATGACATATTCGTGCTTTCCAAGAAATTTTAAAAGGCTTCCATCCATTCCTATGCGTTCTACTTGCCCTTTAGCCAATAACATTTCGTTTTCCATTTCCAGCAGTTGAAATTTAATAGAGGAACTACCGCAGTTTATCACTAACACTTTCATAATATCAGCGCTCCAAATTGTATAATTTCCTTAAATTCATTATATTCTAAGCCTCATTAAATGAAAAATAGGCAATTTCTATATTGAATATAGAAATTGCCTATTACAAATTTTGATGTCACTATTCAGTTAAAATATTTCAAATATAACTATTCTTTCTTTTCGCCGCTTTCAGTTTCATAAGGCCAGCTGCTCATGCTTCCTTCCAGGCTTTGGACATTTTTATAACCTAAGGCCCGCAGCATAGTTTCAGCTTCATAACCACGCAGATTGATCTGACAGGAACAAACAAGTTTAGCGTCTTTATCAGCCAGCACATTCTCGGCTTCACTGCGCACCTTGCCCAAAGGTAAATTGATGATATTAGCACAGCCAGCGATACGGTTACTTTTATATTCTCCCGGAGTGCGCACATCTACCAAAGTATATTCACCGCTTTTACGCAATTCTTTAAAATCTTTCGGATTAATACTGCGCAGGCGTCCTTCTATTTTATTCATCAAAACATTGGCGGCTGTCGCAATATTATCTATTGGCCCGTTAAAAGGCGGCGCATATGCGAAATCAATATTGCTCAAATCTTCTAATGTCGCTCCGAAGCTCATGGCAGCAGCCAAAGCATCTACACGTTTATCAACGCCGCCGGTTCCTACAACCTGAGCCCCTATAACCTTCTGAGTCTTAATTTCCGCCAGCAACTTCAGCACCAAACGCTGCGCGCCGGGCATATAACCTAATCTGTCAAATCCAGGTACGACCACAGACTCAAACTCAATCCCTGCGGCTTTGGCCGTTTTTTCGTTCAAACCCGTACTTCCGGCTTGCCAGTTCAATATCTGACAGATCCCTGTTCCTAAAACACCGGGATATTTTATCATGTCACCACAAATATTGTCCGCAATAACACGTCCATGTTTATTCGCAGTGGAACCCATTGGTGCAAATATTCTTTTCTTGCTGATAAGATTCATATTTTCTGCACAGTCACCGCCGGCATAAATATCAGGATCACTGGTCTGTAAATATTCATTAACAGCAATCGCCCCGCTTGTACCTAGCTCCAGTCCGGCAGCACTTGCCAACTCTGTATTCGGGCGTACACCTACCGCCACAATAACCAACTGAGCCGGAATCGTACGTTTATCAGTCTTTACTGCTGTAACTCGTCCATTTTCGCCTTCAAAACCCAGCGTCTTTTCTTCCAGATATAACCTGATACCGGCTTTTTCTAATGGTTTCTTAACTAAATCAGCCATTTCCAGATCCAGCATCTGCGGCAGGATACGATCCTGCATCTCTACAATATTTACAGTCAGCCCCTGCTTATGAAAAGCCTCCGCCAGTTCCATGCCTATCAAGCCCGCCCCAACGATAACGACATCGGTGACTTTATAGGCTTCCATCTCTTCCTTAACCTTTAGTGTCTCCCAGGGGAACCAGAAATTATGTATCCCTCCCAGTTCAGCTCCAGGTAAAGACAGCTTTACAGGCGTAGCCCCAGTCCCTAACACTAATACGTCGTATGACATTTCCTGTATTGCCCCAGTTTCTTTATCCATTACGGTTACCGTTTTATTCGCGCGGTCTATTTTTTGAGCTTCATGCCCGGTAACAACATCAAAGCCTTTAACATTTTTAAAAAATTCCGCATCACGTGCAAACCCCTGCGGTGTATGAGTAAAACTGGAAAAATCCTTTACATCTCCGCCAATGTAATAAGGAAAACCGCAGGCTCCATAACTTACCTGCTGTCCACGTTCCACTACTGTGATTTCTGCGTCCTTATCTCTGCGGCGCAGGCGTGAAGCTGTTTTCATTCCAGCAGCAACACCGCCAATAATCACTACCTTTTTAGCCATTCTAATCGCTCCTTCCAATAAAAAAATTCCTTATATACTCATTATATACGTAAACAAGGCTGTGTTCAACAAACACAGCCTTGTTTTACAGAAATCTTTACTTTTTTAATACTTAGGAAACCTGCTCAATATCAATTACACCATTCTTCAGGACTACTCTTACAGTTTCACCGCTCTTGATCTCTCCGCTGACAATTTTCTTCCCAGCAGATTTTCAACAGTATGTACGATCAAGCGTTTTAAAGGACGGGCACCAAAAGCGGGGTCAAACCCTGTATCTGCCAGATATGCCACAGCTTCATCACTGCATACCAGCGTCAGATCAAGCTGTTTTTCCAGTCTTTCACCAAGCTCTTTCAGAATCATTTTCACGATATCATTAATCTGCTCTTTTTCCAAGGCCTTAAAGACCACGATATCATCCACACGATTCAAAAATTCCGGTCTGAAGAACTGCATCAGCATACTCTGGATATCTTCTCTGGAAATTTGTCCCTGCTTTTTCATGATCTCGGCCGAACCAAGATTACTCGTCATAATAATCAACGTGTTTTTGAAATCAACATTGCGTCCCTGTCCGTCGGTCAACCGGCCATCATCCAGTACCTGCAGCAGTACATTAAACACATCAGCATGTGCTTTCTCGATTTCATCCAGTAAAATTACAGAATAAGGATGGCGACGCACTGCTTCAGTCAGCTGTCCGCCTTCATCATAGCCTACATAGCCTGGAGGTGCACCGATAAGACGGGAAACAGTATGTTTTTCCATATATTCACTCATATCGATACGAATCATATTGCGTTCGTCGTCAAACAATATCTCGGCTAAAGCCTTAGCCAGCTCTGTTTTTGCCAACGCCGGTAGGACCAAGGAAAATAAATGAGCCGATCGGACGATCAGGATCTTTTATGCCGGCACGGGCACGAACGACAGCTTCGCTGACAGCCTTAACCGCATCGTCCTGACCGACAACGCGCTGATGCAGGATATCTTCAAGATGTACGAGCTTTTCGCGTTCGCCGCCACTAAGACGCGAAACAGGGATCCCTGTCCAAGTACTGACCACCTTAGCGATATCTTCTTCATCTACTTCTTCTTTCAGCAGCACATTCTCTTTATCATTTTTATTGTTTGCTTCGACTTCTGCAAGTTCCTTCTCCAAAGCCGGCAGCCGTCCATACTTAAGTTCTGCCAGTTTATTCAGATCATAGCTGCGCTCAGCGCCTTCCATTTCCTGTTTAACGGCATCGATCTCTTTTTTCACTTCGCGCACACGGGCAATAGAAGCTTTTTCGCCGTCCCAGCGTTTAACGAGCTCTTCATTTTCCTTTCTCAGCTCAGACAGCTCTTCTTCAATTTTCACCAGCCGTTCTTTAGACTGCTCATCCTGTTCTTTGCCAAGGGCCTGAGCCTCGATCTCCAGCTGCAGTATCCGCCGCTTACTTTCGTCAAGCGCTGCCGGAAGCGAATCGATCTCGGTCCTCAATCGTGCTGCCGCCTCATCGACCAGATCAATCGCCTTATCAGGCAAAAAACGATCGTTGATATAACGGTTACTCATTACAGCAGCCGCAACTAAAGCCGCATCCTTAATCCTTACACCGTGATGCACCTCATAACGTTCTTTCAATCCACGCAGAATCGAAATCGTATCCTCAACGCCTGGCTGTTTGACCATTACCGGCTGGAAACGACGCTCTAAAGCGCTGTCTTTTTCAATATACTTGCGGTACTCATTTAATGTAGTCGCGCCGATACAACGCAATTCACCGCGGGCCAGCATCGGTTTCAGTATGTTACCCGCATCCATGGCTCCTTCGGCTGCACCAGCACCAACCACGGTATGCAGCTCATCAATAAACATGATGATCTGTCCTGCAGAATCGGAAATAACCTTCAAAACCTTTTTCAAACGTTCTTCAAACTCTCCGCGATATTTAGCACCGGCAACCAAAGCTGCCAGGTCTAAAGCGTATAAAGTCTTGTTTTTCAGATTTTCAGGTACATCACCTGCTACGATACGTCTTGCCAAACCTTCAGCGATTGCCGTTTTACCAACGCCAGGCTCACCTATCAGCACCGGATTATTTTTCTTACGACGCGATAAAATTTCAATTACACGGCGAATTTCCTCATCACGGCCAATAACTGGATCCAACTTGCCTTCCATCGCTTTAGCAGTAAGATCCTGTCCATATTTTTCAAGTGTCTGTTTGCTTTCTTCATCAGCTTGCCCATTAGTATAAGCCATATACAAGCCCTCAACCTTTTTCTTATCAATACCATACTTTTTAAGCAGAGAAACAGTCTCGCTGTCACCGTCACCGGCTAAAGCTGCAACCAAATTGCCAACATTCACTTCACCTTGACCGGCGGCCTGCGCTGCCAGCCCTAATACTCTGGCTAAAGCTGTGCTCATCACCAGCTGACGATCCTGTCCCTTTACAGAAGGAATGCGCTGCATCAACGCTTTAGCCTCCTGTGCAAAGTTTCTTTCATCTGCCTTGACATTAGCGAGTAAAAATCTGAAAAAACCTTCACTGCTGCTTAAGGCCACTAAAATATGCGCACATGACAGCTACCTGCTGATAATTCATTACAGCCTGCTGCTGCGCTGCTTCCAAATACTTTTTACTTCTTCACTGTAGCGTTCCTGCATATCGCTACACCTCCTGACTATAATCTAATTTAGAATTTATTAACTTATTTTTACAGAAAATTTTTATCGTCACGCAGGGAAACTAAACTCTGCGGCGAATAAACCAATTAAGTAAGCTGCTTTTGCATAGTAAACGAGATAATATCTCTCTACGCCAATGGGCTTCTGCACTTGTTGCTGACCTGTATCATTCAATATCAACCAGCAAATCATCAAAGTAATATAATATGGAGGCAAGTATGAATACATCCATGATCGTTTACAGATTGTTTGACGTCGCCGACGAAATCAACCTGGACCTTGTACAGGCCCTGTGGACCAGCCGCAATAAAATAGCTTCACGTCTGCGTCTGGACAGGATCTCGACAAAATCCATTACCTTTAAAGACCCGCCTGTTTTGGTAGAACTTGGTTCACACGAAATGGAACTTGGCGGCAAAACCTATCTGGCTGAAATCAAGGCCCGTATTTTTGATTTGGGAGTTATCAGCCTGATTATCAGAATCCCATTTGAAGACGATGTAACTTACGACGAATATCTCGATATGGCTATCGTCAGCGAAAATATGCCGGAAGACGAGATCCATCATTATCTGGACGCCGTTCTGGAAACGATTCGTCCCGCCTGCTCAAACGAGCGTGTTTCGGATTTCGACGAAGACTTTGTTGTTTATTACTTCAAAGAGAATATCCCTGACTGGGATCTGGTCCCGCTGCTACTTAAAGATAGAACCCCTGTCAGTGAACAAACTCGCAGGGAAACACTGGAAAATCGCTTCTCCTATGCCGACGACATTACTTATCTGGCCTGGGATTCAGCCGTAGTTTACGACCAAAGTGGAAGCCTTGACGTTCCTGATCTGCTTGAATTTGCCAATGCACAGTTTTTAGAGCTGCGCTATTATGATAACGCTCTCAACAATGCCATTGATAAAACCTATGATGAACTTGAAGAAGCCAATATGACCAGTAAAGCAACGCGGCTCGAAAGCTATCGCCAGATCCGCGGTAACCTGATGGAACTGATGGCCGATGTCAGCAGTCTCACCAGCAATATCAACAATGCCCTGCAGGTAACAGAAGATATTTTCTATGCACGTATCTACACTCGATATCTGTCATTGCTGCGCGCTTCTGTCTGGAAAGACAATATTGAAAATAAAATCCACGTTATCCAGCGCAGTTATACACTGCTCAATGAAGAAGTATCCATGTACCGCTTCGAACTACTGGGACTGTTTGCCATGGGCCTTTTAGGTTTGATTCTTTTAACTAATCTTTATATAGCTTTTAAGTAGGAT
>ENA-OQAB01001237-OQAB01001237.1-human-gut-metagenome-genome-assembly--contig:-NODE-1237-length-12271-cov-8.585063_pt1 | contig 12271 bp, 8 predicted proteins | sample MGYA00242490_ERZ504517 | MGnify/ENA primary metagenome ERZ504517 (study PRJEB26092, sample SAMD00036298) | human gut metagenome | host: Homo sapiens | study: EMG produced TPA metagenomics assembly of...
GAGATTTATCCGGGTTTTGATACTCCAAGGTGGGCCAAAGGTGCGGTAATGTACCAGATTTATGTAGACCGTTTTCTTAACGGAGATCCTACCAATGATGTTGTGACCGGAGAATATCATTATATTGGAGATAAGAGTGTACAGGTAGAACAGTGGAATAAGATTCCGGCAGTGATGGGCGTGCGTGAATTTTACGGCGGTGACCTGCAGGGAATTATGAACAAACTGGATTATCTGCAGGATCTGGGAGTCGAGGTTATTTATTTAAATCCGATTTTTGTTTCTCCAAGTAATCATAAGTATGACTGTCAGGATTATGATTATGTGGATCCACATTACGGCAGGATTGTAGAAGATTGTAATGAAGGAATCCTTCTTGGAGACGACGATGATAATTCCCATGCATGGAAATATATCAAACGTGTGACAGATAAGAAGAATCTGGAAGTAAGTAATGAGCTTTTTGCGAAACTGACAGCAGAGATCCACAGAAGAGGAATGAAGATCATTCTGGATGGTGTGTTCAATCACTGCGGTTCTTTTAATAAGTGGATGGACAGAGAACGTATTTATGAGAATCAGGAAGGATATCCGAAAGGAGCTTATGTTTCTGCGGACAGTCCCTATCGTAATTTCTTTTCCTTTAATGATCCTAATGCATGGCCATATAACACCTCCTATGATGGATGGTGGGCACACGATACACTGCCTAAATTAAATTATGAGGGTTCCAGAGAACTTTATGATTATATTCTTCGTGTTGGACAGAAATGGGTATCTGCTCCTTATAATGTAGACGGTTGGAGACTGGATGTGGCGGCGGATCTGGGACACAGCAATGATTTTAACCATCAGTTCTGGAAAGATTTCCGGAAGGCAGTGAAAGCTGCCAATCCAAATGCCATTATTCTGGCAGAGCATTACGGTAATCCGGAAGGCTGGCTGAAAGGTGATGAATGGGATACAGTCATGAACTATGACGCATTTATGGAGCCGCTGACCTGGTTCCTGACAGGTATGGAGAAGCACAGCGACGAGTATCGTGAAGACCTGTTAGGAAACAGTGAGGCTTTTATCGGAGCTATGAAAACGCACATGAGAGCGCTTCATATGTCTGCACTTCAGACAGCCATGAATGAATTGTCAAATCATGACCATTCCAGATTCCTGACCAGAACCAATCACAGGGTAGGACGAATTTCCTATGCAGGTCCGGAGGCGGCATCTGAGGGAGTAAATCCGGCAGTTATGCGTGAGGCGGTTACCATCCAGATGACCTGGCCGGGCGCACCGACTGTATATTACGGAGATGAGGCAGGACTCTGTGGATTCACAGATCCGGATAACAGACGTACTTACCCCTGGGGACGTGAGGATTACCAGATGATCGACTTCCACAGGGTAATGATCCGTATCCATAAGAAATATGAAGTGTTAAAAACGGGATCACTGGGATTTCTCTGGAATGATTATCAGGGACTTTGTTATGCGAGATTTTCTCATGATGAACAGATAATTGTGATCGTAAATAATCAGGAAGAAGGCAGGGAAGTGGAGATACAGTTAGGACAGGCAGGAATCAGCTGTCTGGAAGATACAAAGCTGAAACGTATTGTCATGACATCTGCAGTGGGATTTACGGAAGAATGTAAAGAATACACAGCAGCAGCCGGAATTCTGAAGATCACAATGCCGGCATTTGGCGCTGTGGTCTTACATCATAAAAATTAATAAAATACGAAGCGGATGATCTTATCCGCCTGGCCCGGACGGCAGCCTCTTACGGAAGAAGGGGCTGCCGTTTTATAATATAGTTTTATAATATAACAAAAAAGATTCAGACAAATGTCTGAACCTTTTGATGGATGGAGAAGGATTCGAACCTTCGAAAGCGTTGCTAACAGATTTACAGTCTGCCCCCTTTGGCCACTCGGGAATCCATCCTTAAACCGAAACTTATTATATATGAAATATTTAAATAATGCAAGCACTTTTTTATAAATTGCAGAAAATTATTATATATTGTGTATTGCCGGACTTTTTTTGCATATCTTCTGGGGAATTTTGTTTGTCATTTTTTTGGCAAAAGAGTAGACGAAAAAGCAGAAATCTGGTAATATAACCATATCTGGATATAGATGTAATTCCATATCGGAGATTGATTAGGGTAACTGAGAATGAACACAGTTACTACAGATTAGGAGGAATTTATCATGTTAGTAAATGCAACAGAAATGCTGAAAAAAGCAAAAGCAGGTCATTATGCAGTTGGACAGTTCAACATCAACAACCTTGAGTGGACAAAGGCTATCCTTTTAACAGCTCAGGAACTGAACTCTCCTGTAATCCTTGGTGTATCCGAAGGTGCTGGTAAATATATGACAGGTTATAAAACAGTTGTTGGTATGGTTAACGGAATGATGGAAGAACTGAACATCACTGTTCCTGTAGCTCTTCATCTTGACCACGGCAGCTATGAAGGATGTTTAAAATGCGTTGAAGCAGGATTCTCATCCATCATGTTCGACGGATCTCATTACCCGATCGAAGAAAACGTTGCAAAAACTAAAGAACTGGTTAAGATCGTTGCTGAACACGGAATGTCTCTGGAAGCAGAAGTTGGCTCCATCGGTGGTGAAGAAGACGGTGTTGTAGGAATGGGCGAATGCGCAGATCCTAAGGAATGCAAGATGATCGCAGACCTTGGTATTGATTTCCTTGCAGCAGGTATCGGTAACATCCATGGAAAATATCCGGCTAACTGGAAAGGCTTAAGCTTTGAGACTCTGGATGCTATCCAGAAACTGACAGGAGAGATGCCTCTGGTACTTCACGGTGGCACAGGTATCCCGGCAGATATGATCAAGAAAGCTATCGACCTTGGCGTATCCAAAATCAATGTAAACACAGAATGCCAGCTTTCTTTCGCAGCAGCTACACGTAAATACATCGAAGAAGGAAAAGATCAGCAGGGTAAAGGATACGATCCTCGTAAACTTCTTGCACCTGGCTTCGAAGCAATCAAAGCTACTGTTAAGGAAAAAATGGAATTATTCGGATCAGTTAACAAAGCCTGAGACATAAAGGCATAAAGAGAGAACAGACTCTGACAGGATTGACCTGACGGGGTCTGTTTTTTTTACTTCTTTTTTATGATATAAAAAAATGTATATATAAAAAATCAATATCTGAAAATTTATCATGTTTCTTGATTTTTTATCATGGCGAAATCCTGCTGAAAAATTTACAATATACTCAAGTTAAGAAACAGAAAACATCATAGGAAAAGGAGAGAAAACGATTATGAAGATGAAGAAAGTAACAGCAATGGGAATGGCAGTACTTATGGCAGCAACTATGATCCCGGCAGTACCGGCAATGGCTGATGACGCCGGAAAGGTTTATTACTTAAACTTCAAACCAGAGCAGGATGAAGACTGGCAGAACCTGGCAAAAGAATACACAGAGGAAACTGGTACAGAGGTAACTGTTGTTACAGCAGCTTCCGGACAGTATGAGACAACACTTCAGTCAGAAATGGCAAAGAGTGATGCACCTACTTTATTCCAGGTAAACGGACCGGTTGGTTTGAAAAACTGGAAAGATTACTGCTATGATCTGAAAGATTCCGATATTTACTCACAGCTGACATCTGATTCCTACAGCTTAAAGGATGGAGATGCAGTGGACGGAATCGCATATGTAATCGAATCCTATGGTCTGATCGTAAATAAGACCTTACTTGAAAAAGCAGGATATACTCTGGACGATATTAAATCCTTTGATGATTTAAAGAAAGTTGCTGATGATATCCAGAGCAAAAAAGATGATCTGGGAATTAAGGGAGCATTTACTTCTGCAGGTATGGACGGATCCTCTGACTGGAGATTTAAAACACATCTTGCAAACCTTCCAATCTACTATGAGTATAAAGAAGACGGAATCGATGATACAGATGCGATTAAAGGTACATACCTTGATAACTACAAGAACGTATTTGATCTTTACATTACAGATTCTACCTGTGACGGTTCTGAGCTTTCTGCAAAAACAGCAGATGACTCCAGAAATGAATTTGTAAATGGTGAAGCAGTATTCTATCAGAATGGTTCCTGGGAATATAGTGAACTTTCCAAAACATTCAAAGATGACGAGCTGGCTATGATCCCAATCTACTTTGGTGTAGATGATGCAAACGAAGGTCTTGCAACCGGTACAGAGAATTACTGGTGTGTAAATAAGAATGCATCTGAAGCTGATGTAAAAGCAACACTTGATTTCATGAACTGGTGTGTAACCTCTGAAGCAGGAACAAAATCCATGGCTGAAGACATGGGATTCACAATTCCTTTCAAAACAGCAGAGGCACCAAGCAATGTATTTGTAAAACAGGATGCAGAATATACAGAAGCTGGTCTGACACCTGTATCATGGAACTTTACAACAATGCCATCTGAAGAGTGGAAAAATACTCTTGGATCTGCTCTTACAGCATATGCAGCAGGATCTGGCTCCTGGGATGATGTTAAGAGTGCGTTTGTTGACAACTGGGCAACAGAGAAGGCACTTTCCGAATAATGAATAAAAAAATAAGGGAGGCAGAGATTCCTGTCTCCCTTTTATAGATTCTAAGCAGAGAATGGGAAGAAGAGGAGAGATTTACCATGGTAGGAAAAACAATCAAAAAGTGGTGGCCGATTTTCGTCCTGCCTACACTGGCTGCATTTATAATCGGATTTTTATGGCCGTTTATCTGGGGAATTTACCTTTCATTTTGTAAATTTACCACAGTGCAGGATGTTACTTTTGTAGGATTTTCAAACTATCAGAAAATATTGCTTGACAATACTTTCAGTCATGCGTTCTGGCTGACTGTGATATTTGCCTTTATATCCAGTATTCTGATCAATGTTCTGGCATTTGCCATTGCACTGGCGCTGACAAAGGGATTCAAGGGCACCAATGCATTCAGAACTGTATTCTTTATGCCAAACCTGATTGGTGGTATTGTTCTTGGATACATCTGGCAGACCTTATTAAATGGTCTGTTATCCAAATGGGGACAACCGCTGCTGGCTTTGTCTGCAAAGAACGGATTTATCGGTATGCTGATCCTTCTGTGCTGGCAGCAGATCGGATATATGATGATCATTTATGTGGCAGGTCTGAATAATGTTTCACCTGACCTTATCGAAGCGGCACAGATTGACGGAGCTACATCCAGACAGATTCTGTTCAAGATTAAATTACCGATGATCATGCCGTCTGTTACAATCTGTACTTTCCTTACACTGACAAATGGATTTAAAATGTTCGACCAGAACCTTTCTCTTACAGGTGGAGATCCTGCCAAGCAGTCTCAGCTCCTTGCCTTGAATATTTATGATACATTCTATGCACGAAGCGGACCACAGTGGAAGGGAATCGGTCAGGCAAAAGCAGTTGTATTCTTTATTCTGGTTGTAGCCATTGCTCTGATTCAGCTTAAAGCAACATCATCTAAGGAGGTGCAGCAGTAATGGAAAACAATAAAAAGAAAAGTATTATTCCTACAATTATATTAACCATACTGTCCCTTTTCTGGATTTATCCTATTATACTGATCCTTTTAAACTCTTTAAAAAAGGAATCAGCCATTACAACTACAGGAGTATTTGAACTTCCTCTGGGTGAAATATGGAATGGATTTACAAACTATGTAGCCAGCGTAACACAGATGGATTTCCTGAAATCTTTCTGGTACAGCCTTGTAATCTCAGTTATGTCAGTAGTATTGATCCTGCTGTGCTGCTCTATGTGTGCATGGTACATTGTCCGTGTAAATGGAGTGCTTTCCAAGATTTTATACTATCTGTTCATATTTAGTATGGTAGTTCCTTTCCAGATGGTTATGTTCACTCTGGCAAAGACAGCAGATACACTGAAACTGAACACTCCTTATAATATCTGTATTATTTATCTGGGATTTGGTGCAGGACTGGCAGTATTTATGTTCACCGGTTTTGTAAAGGGAATCCCGCTGGAAATTGAAGAGGCTGCCCTGATCGATGGATGTAATCCGTTACAGGTATTTTTCAAGATCCTGATCCCGATTCTGAAGCCTACCATTATCTCCACTGCAATCCTTCAGCTGATGTGGGTATGGAATGACTATCTTCTGCCGACCCTGGTACTGGATATTAAGAAATATCGTACAATTCCTATGGCAGTACAGTACTTCCGCGGAAGCTTCGGTCATGTACAGATGGGACCGATGATGGCAAGTATTATGATCGATATTATCCCGATCGTTATTGTTTACCTGGTATGCCAGAAATATATTATTGAAGGTGTTGTTGCAGGTGCAGTAAAAGGATGATAAAATAGTATCAGACGCAGGCTGATATGGATAATAAGTGACTGAAAATAAAGATAGTTCCATAATTGCAGGAACTATCTTTATTTGTATATATAAGGGGGTAGGAGGTTAGAAGCTATGTATCGTGTATTAGTGGTTGATGATGAAAAAATAGAGAGAGAGGGAATTAAATTTCTGCTTTCCAGGGAAGAGGGAGAATTTGAGATTTCTGAGGCTTCCAACGGGCGCCAGGCATTGGAAATCTTGAGAAATGAGGAGATAGATATACTACTGACAGATATTAAAATGCCTCATATGGATGGCCTGGAACTGGCAAAGAAGGCAAAAGAGAAAAAAGAGGAGCTGCAGATCGTGATCTTTAGTGGCTATAACGATTTTTCCTTTGCCCAGGAGGCAATCCGTTATGGAGTGAAGGAGTATGTTTTAAAACCGGTGGATCCTGATATTTTCAGTGAAACACTGGAAAAGGTACGCAGTGAAATTGACAAAAATAAAAACCGCAAGATCAGAGATCAGAAGGAACAGGATTTTCTCCAGCAGTATTTTCTCCAGAATTATATTTACACAGGAAAAAAAGAAATTCTGGAAAAAGCCGGAGAAATGATCAACCTGGATACCTGGAATCAGTGGCACTGTGCCATTCTGGTGGAATCCTCCCAGAATTTTTTTGATACTGCAGATGAGAATCTGGCAGAGGATATGCGCAAGGAACTGCGGAGAATATTTTTCTATCTGAATCTGAATGCCAGACAGTCTCTGTTTTTGTTTAACGATGTATATTGCGATTATCTGTTGGTAGCTAATCAGCTGTATACTGTGATGAAGCGCCAGTATCCGGGAAGCTTTCATCTGGCAGTAAGCAGGAAGTTTGAGGGCTGTGAAGCATTGCCTGAGATCATGACAGAGCTGGAACAGCAGATGGAGGAGCGATTTTATCATCCGGAGAATCATGTATTCTCCAATGAGGAGGAAGAGTACAGTCATGTGGACAAGGCTGTCCAGGATTCCCAGCTGATGCAGAGAATTTCTGAGGACATCAGCAGAAAGGACATTCAGCAGCTGAAAGTCCATTTTCAGTGCCTTACGGACAAATACAAAAGCAGTACCCAGTTTTCGGCTATGTATATTAAATTTGTATTTTCCAATGTGATCCAGGCATTGTTTGAGGAAACACAGTTTTCAGAGGAACGCCGCCTGGATAAGGAGATTGACAGACTGTACAACTGCAGTGATATTTCACAGATTCTTCAGGTTACTGAGGAGAATATCCGGGAGTATGAAAATTTTCTGGAACGTTCTATGAGTGAATCCAGAAATGAGGTGGCTGCAGTGAAAAATTACATCTATCAGCACTACGGAGAGGATCTGAGCCTGGAGATGCTGGCAGAAAAGGTATATTTGTCCTCAGGATATCTGAGTTTTATTTTCAAAAAGGAAACAGGAATGAACCTGAACCGTTTTATCCGGGTATTCCGTATGGAGAAGGCAAAGGAGCTTCTGTGCAGCACAAATATGAAGGTGGCACAGGTAAGTGAAAAAGTAGGATTCTCCAATGTATCCTATTTTTGTCGAAGCTTCCGGGAATATTACGGAAGCAGCCCTGAGTCCTACAGGAAAGGAACAGGTGACGATGAAGAGAATCCGAAAGAAATTTAGAGATATGAAATACCGTCATAAGCTTACAATCCTGCTGGTGACATCCAGTCTGGTGCCTATGACGATGCTTGCTCTGTACAGCCATAACAGTATGAGCAGGCTGGTGCGCCATAATGAAGTGGAGGATACCTCATCCATCCTGGAACAGACCAGAGAAAGTATTGACAGCCAGATCGAAGTATATACAGGACTGATCAATTATCTTACCTATTCTCCGGATATTGAAGAAATGATCAATGAGAAAAACATGGATAATTATGTGGCATATGCCAAATATACCCAGATTGTGGATCCTCTTCTCACAGTGCCTAAATCCTATCATGATGCTATCAATCAGATACAGATTTTTGCAGACAGTATTAAAGTGAGACATGAATATACTCTTGTACCTATGGATGAGATAGGACAGGAATGGTGGAGCAGCCAGCTGAATGATGAAGTGCAGGTACAGTGGCTGGTAAATACGGAAAAACCGGAGATTGCGGCAGTGAGAAATATTTACGACGGAAGAAACCGCACGGCGGTTCTGTGTATTACTCTGGATTACAATAAAATATTCAAACCGTTGAAAAATATTATCTCAGAAGAATCTGGAACTATGGTGCTGGATCAGAGCCAGAATATTGTGTACCGCGATGAGAACATTCAGGATAATGACCTGGCAGATTTAGGGGAATCGGATAAAATTTTAGAGCAGATCAGCAAAGAATATGTAGCAGTAAATAGTACCAGTCAGAATACGGGCTGGAAGTTTTATCTGTATAAAACTAAAAAATCTGTAGAAAAATCAGTTTATCAGATGTTGTTTGCTGAGATTCCGCTGATCGCAGGTTGTGTACTGATCATTTTTATTCTGGGTATGGCTTTCTCCAGATTATTTACCCGCAAGATCGAAATGCTTACGGAAAATATGGATCAGGTAAATCATGGAAGCAGAGAGGTTACGGTTACCAGCGATGCAGAGGATGAGGTGGGGGTTCTGATCAGAAGCTTCCGCAGGATGATGGGGGAGATTGACCGTCTGATCAGTGAAGTTTACGAAAACAAAATAGCTCTTAAGGAATTTGAGCTGAAAGCGCTTACTGCACAGATCAATCCCCATTTTCTGTATAATTCTCTTTCCATTATTAACTGGATGGCTATTAAGAGCGGTCAGAAAGAAATCAGTAAGGTGACTCTGGATTTATCTACTTTTTATCGTACAGCTCTGAGCAAGGGAGAGGATATGGTAACTGTGGAGAATTGTATCCGTAATATTGAAGCTTATCTGTCTATTCAGTTGGTGATGCATGACAATGATTTTACAGTAGAGTGGAAGATTGATCCGCAGGTAAAAGCAGAAAAAGTCCCTAAACTGATCCTGCAGCCAGTGGTAGAAAATGCATTAGAGCATGGACTGGATGTAAAAGAAGAAGGAGATAAAATCCTGCAGCTGTCCTTTCTGGATGCCGGGGATGCAGTACTTCTCCGGGTAGAAGATAATGGAATGGGAATGGAACAGTCAGTGGCAGAATCGTTGGTTACTTACCAGGCAGAAGGGTATGGGCTGAAAAATGTGAACGATCGAATCTGTCTGCTTTACGGAGAGGAATATAAAATTCGTATCACCAGCAGTGTAGGTAAGGGAACAGTAGTAGAAATGCGGATTCCAAAGGGAGAAACATCATGATGATACAGAGTGTGACAAAGGCAGGAAAAAAGCTTTTTGTAATTCTGATTCTGGGAATAACTTTGCTTCAAAGCGGATGTAATAAAGCAACAAAGGAGACACAGCAGAAAGCAGAAAAAGCGGATGGGGTTGAGGAAAAGAAAAAAACTGAATCCGGGGACTGGGAAGAAGCCCGGACAACTCCCTATGGAAAGTATCCTGAAACTGTGACCTATACTCTTGCCCAGATGAATGGTGCCAATAATTCTAATCTGCCCCAGGGACAGACTTATGAAAATAATGAATATACCCGTTATCTGAAAAAGATGCTGAATATCCAGAATGAGAACACATACATGGAAAGTGAAGACAGATATGATGAATTTGTCAATGTGATTGTGAAAGATCGGATGCTCCCTGATGTCATGGTGATCTCGGACAAGAAAATGCTGGATGAAATGGTGGAAAACGATCTGATAGAAGATTTGACAGAGGTGTATGAATCCTGTACTACAGACAGAATCAAAGCTATGTATTCCAGTTATGGAACCGAGCTTCTGGATTCTGTGAAATATGACGGGAAGCTGATGGCAATGCCTGAGACTGTTATTGATCATGGTCCCTGCCTGCTCTGGCTTCGTAAGGACTGGATGGATAAGCTGGGATTAGAAGAACCGCAGACTCTGGAAGAAGCTTTTGATGTTATTGAAGCTTTTCAGAAAAACAGAATGGGTGCAGCACCTGGAGAAGATTCTATCGGACTGGTATGTGATACTTCACTGGTGGGAACTACGAGTAGTAGTTATTCTGTTGACCCTATTTTTCAGAAATTCGGAGCCAATCCCCAGAGATGGCAAAAGGGTGAGAATGGAGAAGTGGTATATGGTTCTCTTACAGAAGAGACGAAGAATGCACTGGAATATTTGAACCAGCTTTATGAAAGGGGAATTCTGGATGAGAATTTTGCACTGCGGGCCCAGAATAATCTAAGGGATCTGGTAGTCAGCGGAAAGTGCGGGGCGTTTTTCGGATTGTGGTGGACGCCTAATAATCCTCTTATGGATGAGTATGAAGAAGATCCGGACTCTGACTGGGAGCCATATTATTTTCCGGCAGAAATACAGAAAACGGCAGAAACCTATTCTACATTCAGAGACAACAAATATGTAGTGGTGCGAAAAGGTTATGAGCATCCTGAAATTGTAATGAAGATTTTGAGTGTACTTTTTGATTATACCAGGTATGAAGCAAAGGATGCAGATGAAATGAACAGCTATTTTGCCCTGAATGTGGATCCTACAGCAAGGCCGTTGGTGATCAATGTGGATTACAATGAAGCCACTTATCGTGTGACAGAGCATATTCAGAAGGTAATTGCAGGAGATATGGAAGAAGAGAAACTCAGTGCTATTGAGAAATCCTACTATCAGGCCTGCAGAAATTATATGGAGGGGCAGAATGTGACAGTGGAGGACTGGGCAGCTTACAAGTCCCGCATTTCTGCAGTAGGTCTTCTGGTGAAATCGGATTACAGGACTCCTGAGAAAATCTATCTGCAAACTTCAAATCTGGAAATTCCTCAGACTCTTGGTACTCTGGAGAAGAATACTTTTATCCAGATTATTATGGGGAAGCGCCCCATATCCTATTTTGATGAATTCGTAAGCAAATGGTATGAACAGGGAGGGGATCAACTGGTAAAAGCAATCCGGGAGGATTCCAGGTAATGCAAATATTTTGGTATAAATAAAAATTACAAAATCATATATTTTTCTGGTATAATTTTTCAGGCAGACTGTAAAACATTTTTTATAGCCTGCCTGAAACTTATTAGGCTCAAAAAGAGTACAAAAGAACAGGGGCGGGAAATGGATAATAAAGAAAAAAACAGAAAGAAAAAGATAAAAGTTATCCTGGGGATATGTATTTCAGTATTTTTATTTCTGGGAGGAGGATTGTTGGCTTATATACATAAAGTGGATACGGACACACTGGGGAGAAAAATTACCATATATGGTCTGGATGTATCCGGTCAGAATGTGGAGAAGGCCGGACAGACCATCCGGAAAGCATTTCAGGATAAAAAGGTTGTTTTCCGGGAGGATGGCAGTCAGGTATATCAGACAACTGTAGGGGAACTGGGATATTCTCTGGATGAGGGAACACTTCAGTCTGCACTTACAGCTTTGAAACAGCAGGCTTCTCTACCGTGCTATTTATGGAGCACAGGCGAAGAAGAAAATATCAATAAGTGGTTCAGCACCAATTATAACGTGGAAGTACATGCCTATATTAAAACGGCAAATACTGTGTGGTAAATAACACCTATGAACCACAGTCCACGACTGTATATAATGGGTGACGGAACAGGCTTTGAATTTGGATTTGGAAGCAAACCAGATTATCTGGTACGAAATCTGAGAACATTGATGACAGACGCTTTCGGCAGCAGCCGGAGGCGTCTGTTTTAAGTTTGAAGATAAAAGAAACAGCGTCCATTTCCGAGGGGTGAACAGGAAGCCGGACAGTATTTTTTTATATACTGAAAACCGGAAAAACTAAGATTTTATAGAGTTGACACATGTAATGCAATACGTTATTATTTACTA
>ENA-OQAB01001239-OQAB01001239.1-human-gut-metagenome-genome-assembly--contig:-NODE-1239-length-12271-cov-3.004941_pt1 | contig 12271 bp, 13 predicted proteins | sample MGYA00242490_ERZ504517 | MGnify/ENA primary metagenome ERZ504517 (study PRJEB26092, sample SAMD00036298) | human gut metagenome | host: Homo sapiens | study: EMG produced TPA metagenomics assembly of...
CAACACCTGCATCTTTAGCAGCACCTTCCATTTTGTTACTAGTAAGCTAGATAGACATACCTGCTGAACACTACTAATAAAATAGTTTCATAATAATTATACACTCCTTTTTTTTACCTAAATTAATTTTATCACCGAATGGCTTAGAATTGTAAACACTTTCTTGGCTTGAAATGCTTTATTTTTTTACAATTAAAATGAATTTTTTAGTAAAAATAACTTCTACTCTTAGTTAATAAATCTTGCCATTTTAAAATTTTCCTTGTTAGAATCATCAATTTTAAAGCTCTTTAACACCGTTTTTTTGAAGTGGAATTATAAAAAAAGAATCTAAAAATTTTAATTTTTCTTTTATAAAATATTTCAAATAAATCTTTTTTTATAGTATAACAGACGCTATTCTTCTGTACTTGTCTAGACCATTGGTGTCAAAGAATAATTATCTTTATTTTTATCCTTTTTCAAATATGTTATGATAGATAAAGAAGGAAGTGATTTTTACATGCAGGTATTAGTAATTAGTGATACTCATTTACAAAATGAATTATTTTCAAAAAATTAATCAAACATATACCTAAGATGGATTATTATTTACATTGTGGAGATTCATCCTTAAAAAAAGATGATTTCTTGTTAAACAAATATTATACTGTAAAAGGTAATCATGATGATGAAGATTTTTCCAGTCAATATTATTTTTAGAAATTGGAAAATATCGCTGTTTAATTACTCATGGAAATGCTTACGATATATACTACGGAAATGATAAAATAAAGCAATATATGATTGCTAATAATATTGATATCTGTTTTCACGGACATACTCATGTTCCTGCATATACCCAAATTGGTAACCGTTATATTATTAATCCAGGCAGTGTGATGATCAATCGAGGTTCATATGGTTTCGGAACCTTTGCAATCGTGGAAATCGGTGATACTATAAAAGTAAATTATTATAATAGTGAAACTTTTGAAGAATGCTCAAAAATGGTTCTAGACGATGGAAAAATCGTTTTAGAAGAATTTAAGCAAATACTAAAATAGAAGTGAGATTTAAAATTTCTCACTTCTATTTTTTTCTTCATTTCGCTTACGTTTATATTCAATCATAAACATTACTTCTTTTAAATCTTCATCCGGTAACTCTGTTAACAACCGTGCGATATTAGCAATATTATAGTAGTCGTATTTTTTTACCACTCATTATTTCTTCTACACTTCGTCCATATAAGTTAGAAAATATTCTTAATTCCCCTACTGTAATATCCCTCTTACCATTTTCAATATCTGAAATGGCAGAATGTGGAACATTAAGATGAGCAGCGACTTCTTTTTGTGTCAAATGTTTAAAGTTACGATAGGTTTTCAATCTTTTTGCTAAATCCATATCTATTGCCATAATGCCACCTCCATGGATTTATTATATCATTAAATATAGACGATATCAATTTAGAATTATAAAAAAATTTCATTTGTAAAAAAGCATAAATACAATCTTTACCATTTTTCGATATTAATCTTTAAAATATCCTGATGTTGTTTTTATTTTCTCTTTTATTTGAGGCTTATTTCCATATTTGATAAATGAAATCATTTCATCAAAAACGAATTTTGTCGTTTGTTCATCTTCATTTGTAATATGTATAAATAATCCGCCAGCTTTTAATTTATCTAGCTGTTCTAAATAAAGTGTATGGCAATTTAATAAATGCATTCGGCATTGTTCATCACAGACAATATCAAAATGTTCGTTCTTTCGATCTACTAAAGCAAATTTTCCTTGTTTACAAATCTGACATTGTTTCTTTTGATAACCAAAATAATATTGTGATATTGGACAATAATCACTAATCATATTTTCAACTTTTCCATAGACTTGAACAATACACTTAGAAAAATCAGTTTGCATTTGATTGATATTTTTTAATGACATCTCTAAGGAAACAATTGTTGGTAACTGATAATGATGACTAGCATAAGAATTATAAACATTTAGCCCAGTTCCTACAATTCTTGAGTAATCTTTAAAAGCATCATAAGCTCCATAATCATTAACTAAGATCGTTTTGATATTTTGTTGCTTGATAATTGTTTTAATTTCATCGATTTCTTGTTTTTTACAAACTCGTGGAGTTGCTAAAATCAATTCTTTTTGATATGTTTGACAAATGTGGTTTGCTTTTTCAAGATTTGATTGATATGGGTAAACAATCAAAAAATCGGGATATTGACAAGCCCATTCTAATTGTTCAAGGGTACTGACCTGAACATAGATTTGGGTTGTTTTTTTAGCTTCTTGAATTGGTAGTTGTGGTAAAGATGGCATGTGTTTTTGATGAATTTGTTGATGTGATAATTGCTCACTTAATAAAAGAACTGCTTCTCGTCGTAATTCATTGAGTTCTTTAATTGGCATAATGATTTGATCATCAATGTCAATTGTCATTGTTTGGACATAAAATGGCGTCTGGCCTAATTTTGATAATTGTTTTTTTATTCTTTGTTCATCAAGAGGCGTTTTTAATGCCTTTTCCACCAAAGAAGGACTTTTCACTGTGATTTGATAATCACCTTGTTCAACTGTTAATTGAGCATTTTGTCCAATATGTGCATAAAAAGACATCTTTATCGCACTTTGACGATATTCTTTATCATATGTTTTTTGCATTTTTTCAATAACTTGTTTATCTATCGTCTTTCTTACCAATCCCTTTGAAACAGGAAAATCAAATTCAATTTCAACAGTATCCCCCTTTTTCCCCTGATTTACTAATTTTTTATTCAAGTAAATCTTATTAACAGGTCTACCTTTATCAATTTTTTCAAAAACAATACTATCTCCTTGATATAAATCATGTTGCAATAAAACTGACACACGTTTATGACTACGATCATAATAAACAACTTCACCAATCACAATTCCTTTATTCCCTGAATAATCACCATCTAAAAGATAAGTATCATGATTCATATATCCACTTGTATAATTGCGATTAAACATAGCTTTCATATAGGCAATATCTTCTTTTAAATCAACTTTTTTCTTAGCTAAATAGCTATCTATCGCATGGCGGTAAGCTTTTACAACACTAGCTACATATTCAGGACGTTTCATCCTACCTTCAATTTTAAAAGATGTTACACCTGCTTCAATTAACAATCCAACATGCTCAATCGTCATCATATCTTTAGGAGAAAGCAAATATGGAATTTTTGTTTTCTAACAATTGACCATCTTTTTCTAAACGATATTGTAAACGACAGGGTTGAGCGCATGCTCCTCTATTTCCACTACGTTTGCCAATCATACTACTCATCAAACATTGCCCTGAATAACATACACACATTGCTCCATGGACAAAGACTTCGACTTCTAAAGAAGTTGATTGACAGATATCTCTAATTTCCTCAATTGTATTTTCTCTGGCTAAAACTATTCTTGTTGCTCCAAGTTGTTCAAAATAGTGGGCTGCATAAGGATTCATAATCGTTGACTGGGTACTCATATGAACATCAAAATCAGGAAAACATTGTCTTACAATATCAAACAAACCAATATCTTGAATAATCAAAGCATCGACTTGTAAATCATATAAATCTTGGATATAAGAAAATAATTGTTCAAATTCTTCATCTTTATATAATGTATTAACGGTTACATAAATTTTAACATGGTGTAAATGTGCATACTCAACAGCCCATTTCATTTGTTCATGATCAAAATTTTTTGCAAATGCTCGTGCATTAAATAAAGTTCCCCCTAAATAAATCGCATTAGCACCATTTTGTACTGCAGCAATTAACGATTCTTGATCTCCTGCAGGAGCTAATAATTCAATATTTTTCATAATTTCACCTCCAAAAAAGAAGCAATAACATGTCGTTATTGCTAAAACGTTGAAACAATTTCATAGCACATCTTGGCAGATGCGATACTTGCTTTTTTTAAATATTCATCAAATTGCATAGGACTTTCTCCTTTGTCAAAAACATCACTTAAAGAACGTGTGATAATAAAACGTTTGTTAAAGACATGACAAACTTGTGCAATCGAAGCAGCTTCCATTTCAGCACACATGGCTTCTGGGAAAGCTTTTTGAATAGCAGCGACTTGTTCCTTTCTGGCAATAAATTGATCACCAGAAGCAATTAAACCAACATGTGAAGGAATCTTTTGTTCTTGTAAAATTCCTTGTACACATGTCAATAATTTTTCATCAGGTAAAAAGATACATGGCATCCCTGGAACTTCTCCTAAAGCACGCCCAAAAGCTGTTACATCAACATCATGATGAATAACACCTGATGAAATAACAACATCACCGACATTTTGATCCTTATGCAATCCACCAGCTGATCCAATATTAATAACAACATCAATATCATAATGAGTTAATAATAAAGTTGTAGAAATAGCTGCATTAACTTTACCAATTCCACCTTGTAAAACAACAACCTGATGATAATTCATAACTCCTTCATAAAAAGTATATCCTTGATAATCCTTCTTTTCATATATTTCAACTAACTTCAAAATTTCCGCAACTTCTTCTTCCATTGCACCAATAATACCAATCATAACTATTCCTCTTTTCTACAAACAAAAATCACTCTTTCACAATCATCATGATATTCATCAAAATCACTATAATATTCAATTTTTTCAAATCCAACTTCTTTTAACCAATATAAATATTGTGCAACACTATAAGTCTTTTGATAATGTTCTTCATCAACAATCTCATGTTCAATCTTATCTTCTATATAAACATGATGATGAACATATCCTTCATCTAATAATTCAACATTCCATTCAAAAGCAAATTCTTCATCATCCTCTTTTTCACAATAATCCTTTAAAATAACATTCATCTTATAAAGACTATCAATATCAAAAATAAATGTTCCCTCTGCCTTTAATGATTGATAAACATTACGAAATGTTTGAATGACATCCTCAACATCTAATAAATAATTAATCGAATCACATAAACATAAAATCAAATCAACTTGATGAGAAGTCGAAAAATCACTCATATCTATTCTCTGTAAAATCAAATTAACATTTTCAGCCATAGCTTTTTGTTTAGCTACTTCTAACATATCTGTTGATAAATCAGTCGCAAAGACTGATTTTTTTCTTTTAGCTAAACGAATAGCCATTTCCCCTGTGCCACATCCAAGTTCCAAAACTTCATCAAATGAAGCATGATTCATGATAAAATTTTCATAATCATCATAAAATTGCGGTTCCATGAGACTATCATAATAATAAGCAAAAGTTTCATAACTCATTTTGCTAACATTCCTTCAACATTAATACGAGGCATATCTCCCCATAATTTTTCTAAATTATAATTTTCTCTTTCACTTGCTTCAAAAATATGACAAACAATATCACCTAAATCAATTAAAATCCATTTAGAATCTCTTAAACCTTCAACACTTTTTACTTCATAACCATGTTTATCACATTCATCTTTAATATTTTGTTGAATTGCATGCATCAATCTATCATTACTTGCTGTACACAATACAAAAGTATCAAAAATTGGACTTGCATCACGCATATCAATTGCTGTGATATGAGTTGCTAATTTATCATCCATTGCTTTAACAATACATTCTAATTTTGTCATTATATTTCTCCTCTCGTAATAAAATAATCATATATTTCATAAAAACATTCATCTATATCTCGATGATTTTTTGTTGAAAATTCATAAAAATCAATTAAAGAATCTCTAAATCCTTGATGTATATCTTGCTTACAAATAGCAATCTGTGCTGAAGAATCATAACCACGTAAAGGATCTAATTTATCTGCCACATAAACACATTTACCAATTGCTGACATCTTTGTTGACCCTGTTGTATGATGTTCAATTGCATCTAAAACAACTTTATCATCAATTAAATAGACATGTTCACTCACATAACGTGATACCCATTGATGCCAAATAGCAACCGGTTTATCAATATATTGTGGAAAATGAGCTTGCATAATTTGGCGAGACTTTTCATAGTCCATCTCCTTAGCAATATCATGAAACATTCCTGCAATATAAGCTTGTTTTTCATTTAAATGATTTGCCTTGGCTATTTCACTAGCTAACTTTGCAACACTGCATGTATGTTTCCAACGTTTTTCTTTCATTTGACTTGCTACGATTGTTTCTAAATAAAGACCTTGTGATGTGATATATCTTAAAACGTCTTTATCTAGTAATTCAACATGACCCTCTCTTACTGCACTACTTGATGCATCAATGGCTTCATTTTTTAAAAGCGTAAAATGAAAATTTGTTATTTGGTTCATATCAATTTCATAACCACCTCGATGAAAAGCCACAAGATGAACAAGTTCACTTATTTTTTTAGCTTCTTTCCATTTATAAAAGAGATTTGCTTGATCCATTCCCATAATATAATAATACTCATCATCTCTATGTTCTTTTATTAAACTTAAAATAGTATCAATAGTGTAGTTTTTTTCTTCACTGTCTTGTAATATCTCTATTGTATTAATGGTTAATTGCTTTTCATCTTTTAAAGCAATTTTCATCATTTCTAAACGCTCTTGCTGACTAGCACAATCTTTATCTTTCCATGGATTATTTTTTGTTGGAATCAATTGAACTTCATCTAATTGTAATTGTTTTAAAGCCATCTTAGCAATTTCAACATGGGCTTTATGAATGGGATCAAAACTCCCACCAAATAATCCTATCTTTCTCATGGTAATTTATACAACCCTTTATCACTTGCTTTATACAATACAATTGTATGTCCAATAATTTGAACAACATCTGATTTTGTTTGTACACTTAATTCTAAAGCAACTGTATTCACATCATCTGGACAACTATCAAGTAATTTCACCTTAATAAGTTCTTGTGCATCTAAAGCTTCTAAAACACCCTTTACTTGATTTGTATTCACACCATCTTTTCCAACTTGAAAAATAGCATTTAAATGATGTGCTTCTCCTCTTAAAAATCTTTTTTGTTTTCCTGTTAACATAACATCTTTCCTTTCTTATATAATAGCTTCTCTAATCATAACTGAAACTCTTGGTGGAACATAAACTCTCACCTTTCCTCCATGCGAAGAAATTGTCATAAATCCTAATCCTGAAATAACGATATCACATTTACCCTGAGGTAAAGTAAATTCATAAGCTTTCATATCTTGGATTGTATCAATCCCTTCAATTTCATATGTTAAAGTCATATGACGATTATATAAATCATCTGCTTTTTGTGTTTTTGTACGATGAATCTTTAAATTTCTAGAAAAATAAGCAATAAAACTTGCTTGATTACCTTCTAAGTAATCAATTCTTCCAAGCCCATCAAAATAAATTGTTTGCCCAACATTTAATTGATAAACCATTGGTCTTAATTCAGTTTGTGGAATCACTTTTTTAAGTTCTTGAGGTTTAATCATATGGGTCATTTGATTTTCATTCATGATTCCTGGTGTATCATATAATTTAGAATTTTCATCTAAAGGAATTTCAATTAAATTTAAAGTTGTTCCTGGAAATTCAGAAACAGTAATCAAATTTTGTTCTTCAACTTCTGCATAATGTTTTAATAAAGCATTAATAAAAGTAGATTTTCCAACATTCGTCATTCCTACAACATAAACATCTCGACCTTTACGATATGTATCAATTGCATCATAAATTGTATCTAAATTTAAGTTTTTCTTACCACTTGTAATAATAACATCAACTGGTTTTAAACCTTCTTCTTTCAACTGTCTACGAACCCAGTGTTCTAATTTTCTTTCTTTGACTGATTTAGGCAATAAATCACGTTTATTTGCTAAAACCAAAACATCATTAAAACCAATATGACGAATTAATCCTTGAATCAAACTCCCTTGAAAATCAAATAAATCAATCATATAAACAACCAAACAATCTTTTTCACCAACAAGTCCTAAAATTTCTAAAAAATCATCTTTACTCATATGTGTGTCTTGTAATCTATGATAATTTTTTAATTGAAAACAACGTTGGCATAAAACATGATCATGATTGATAGCCTGTTTAGGCACATAACCAATATGTTTTTCATCTTCACTTTGAATAATGGCTCCACAGCCATAGCATTTCATAACTTTTTCCATACTTACCTTCCTTCGTGACTATTGTACCCTATTTCTTCATATATGAAAAGACTAAACATAAACATCGACAATTTTCATATATTATTTTGAGGTGAATGATTTTGATGACACTAATTGCATTCTTACAACAATTCTTATTTGTTTCCTTTATTAAAACACAAGCCTTTAAACCCCAATTAACCGCAAAACAAGAAAGCGAATTACTTGAAAAATATTTTCAAGGTGATCAAGATGCTAGGAATCAGCTTATTGAACACAATTTACGCTTAGTTGCCCATATTGTTAAAAAATATGAGGGTGGTAAAGATTTACAAGAGGACCTTATTAGTATTGGAACGATTGGCCTAATTAAAGCAGTTGATAGCTATAAAAGTGATAAAGCGACAAAACTAGGCACTTACGCAGCAAAATGCATTGAGAATGAAATTCTTATGCATATGCGAGGAAATAAGAAAATCGCTCTTGATGTTTCTTTAAATGAAGTTTTAGGCGTTGACAAAGATGGTGGAGAAATGACCCTCTTAGATATTTTACCCACCGAACAAAAAGAAATTATCGATCAAATTCAAACAAATGATCAAATCCGTAAACTTCAAGAATATTTTACTCTATTAACTCCAAGAGAACAAGAGATTCTTATTAAACGCTATGGACTAAACAACCACCAGGTCTTAACCCAAAAAGAAATTGCAGCTAACATGCATATCTCTCGTTCATATGTGTCTCGTTTAGAAAAACGTGCTCTCATCAAGCTTTTAAAAGCTTATCTTAATGATAAGTAAAAGAATATGAGAATATCTCATATTCTAAAAATCACCACTAAATAAATCATCAAAAGAAATTGGTTCAAAATGTTTATCATCATCTTCTTCTTTTGGTGACTCTTTTTGAACTTGTTGAACAATTTGTGGTTCAACTTTTTCTTTGACATCATCTTGTTTAAATAAGTTTAAATCATCTTCAACTTCAAAGATAGCTGGTTTATCCAGTGTTTCTTCTTTAACAATCTTTAAATCATAAAGATCAGTTGATAATGCTTTTGGATTATAAATATAATTAATTATCTCATCTTTACATGCTGTTAATAAACTTGGTTTATTCATCAACTGTCCATAAGCAAAATCTTTCACAGTTATGGTTACATTTTGATTATTTGTTTCAATGACTAATTGATCTTGAGTTTCTAAAACAAAAGATGTCAAAGCATGAATTTGATTTGTTTTAGGTGATTTGAAAACAAGATTTCCTTTAGTTGCACGATTACAACTTGGAATATCAGAAATACGTAAACGTTTTATCCCTGGCTGATCACTTATCAAAAGATATGAGTCTGTTTTTAAAGGATTGAAAATATTCATAGATACAAGTTCATCATTTTTTAAATTCATTCCCTTAATACCACCAGCTTTAATTCCTAAGATTGAAATTTCTTCTTCACTATATAAGCAAGCATAACCAGCCTGACTTGTTAATACAATTCCTTGACGCCCATCACTTAATCCCACTTGAACAAGTGTATCACCATTTTTCAAATTCATACATTTCATTGATTTAGAATAACGTGTCACTTCAAAATCTTTTAATTGAACACGTTTCATTTGTCCTAAACGTGAAGCAAGAATAACATAAAGTGGTAAATCAAATGACTTCACAAGAATTGAAGCAATAACCTTTTCTTCAGGTGAAACTTTTATTAAATAACTAATATGTTTTCCTAGCTCTTTCCATTTAAATTCTTCTAAACGATGTAATGGAATATATAAATAATTTCCCTTATCTGTAAAAACTAATAATTTATCTAATGTATTTGCATAATGAAGATCAATTAAAACATCTTCATCCTTTTTTACCAAATGGTGTATTTTCACTAGCTTTATAAGATCTTTGAGAGATTCTTTTAACATAACCATCTCTTGTGACTGAAACATAAATATCTTCTGGTAAAATCATTGCTTCCTCATTAATCGTAATTTCTAAGACTTCATCTTTAATTTCTGTTAAACGAGGTGTAGGATATTGTTTTTTAATTTGTTTTAATTCTGAAATAATGACTTTTCTTAAAACTTTATCACTTTCTAAAATTTCATGTAAACGTAAAATCAAAGCTTCTAATTCAATTTTTTTCGTTTTCTAATGCAACAATATCAGTATTTGTTAAACGATATAGTTGTAACATCACAATAGCTTCTGCTTGCCTTTCTGAAAAAAAGATATTGTTCTTGTAAATTTTTCTTGGCATCTTGTTTATCTTTAGAATGACGAATTGTATGAACCACTTCATCTAAAATAGAAACAGCCTTGATTAAACCATCAACAATATGTTTACGTTCTTCGGCTTTTTTTAAATCATAAAGCGAACGTTTGGTAATAACTTCAATCTGATGTTGGATATATCCATCAAGAATTTCAACAATTCCCATACAAACTGGTCTTTTATTTTTAATAGCAACCATATTGTAATTTATAATTTTTTTGTAAATCAGTATTTTTATAAAAATAATTCAATGTATTTTGAACATCAATCATCTTTTTTTAGATCAATCACAATTACTTAAACCATTTCGATCTTGATTCATCACGTACTTCAATAATTCCATCTACACTTTTATTAAAACGAATTTCATCTAATTTTCTAACAAGTTCAGCTTTATTGACTTCATAAGGAATTTCTGAAACAATAATTTTATTAATGATTTTTTTCTTCAACAATTTGTGTACGTGAACGCACAACAACCTTTCCTTTTCCTGTTTCAAAAGCTGTACGAATCCCTTTCTTTCCTTCCACAATCGCACCAGTTGGGAAATCTGGCCCTAATATATAATTCATTAAATCATCTAATGTACAATGAGGATGCAAAATACGATGAATTGTTGCATCAATGACTTCCTCTAAGTTATGTGGTGGAATGTCAGTTGCATACCCAGCTGAAATACCAGTTGCTCCATTAACAAGAATATTTGGATATTTAGCCGGTAAAACAGTTGGCTCATATTCAGTATCATCAAAGTTTAAAGCCATAAGTACTGTTTCTTTATCAAGATCTTTTAATAACTCTAAGGCAATTGGTGACAATCGTGCTTCAGTATAACGCATTGCCGCAGCTGGATCGTTATCAATCGAACCGTTATTTCCCTGCATATCAACAAGTGGAATACGCATTTTCCAATCTTGTGATAAACGAACCATTGCTTCATAAACCGAAAAATCTCCATGAGGGTGATAATTTCCAATAACATTCCCCACTGTCTTAGCAGATTTACGATAAGGTTTGTTATGGGTATTTCCTTCTTTAAACATAGCATATAAAATTCTTCTTTGAACGGGTTTTAAACCGTCTCTCACATCGGGTAATGCACGATCTTGAATAATATATTTAGAATATTTACCAAAACGATCACCCATAATATCATCTAATGATTGTGTTATGATTTTTTCTTTCATGCTTACCCTCCTTATTGATTAATAAAGAATGAATCTTCTAATGAGAATTGGACATTATCTTCAATCCATTCACGACGTGGTTCTACTTTATCCCCCATTAAAACAGAAACCCTTCTTTCGACTAAAGCTGCATCTTCAATTGAAACTTGAATTAACGTTCTGGTTTCTGGGTTCATTGTTGTTTCCCATAATTGATCAGCATTCATTTCTCCTAAACCTTTGTATCTTTGAACAGCATAACCACGACCAATTTTTTTCTTTGCTTCTTCTAATTCATCATCATCCCAAGCATAAACAACATCTTCATGTTTTCCACTCTTTTTAGAAACTTTATAAAGTGGTGGTAAAGCAATATAAACTTTACCTGCTTGAATTAAACCACGCATATAACGATAGAAAAAAGTAAGTAATAAAACTTGAATATGTGCTCCATCAGTATCAGCATCGGTCATAATAATGACTTTTGAATAATTGGAATCATCAGCATTAAAATCTGCCCCAACTCCAGCTCCAACTGTATTAATAATGGTACTGATTTCTTCGTTTTTTAAAATATCAGCCATAGCTGCCTTTTCTGTATTAACAACCTTACCACGCAATGGCAAAATCGCTTGATATTTACGATCACGGCCTTGTTTCGCACTACCTCCAGCAGAATCCCCTTCGACCAAATAAAGCTCTTTACGCT
>ENA-OQAB01001240-OQAB01001240.1-human-gut-metagenome-genome-assembly--contig:-NODE-1240-length-12255-cov-2.438407_pt1 | contig 12255 bp, 12 predicted proteins | sample MGYA00242490_ERZ504517 | MGnify/ENA primary metagenome ERZ504517 (study PRJEB26092, sample SAMD00036298) | human gut metagenome | host: Homo sapiens | study: EMG produced TPA metagenomics assembly of...
CGGCAGGCCGTCGGGCGCAGCAGGTGAAAGTTCCCAGCGTACCTGCCCCGCCCACTGGGAGGCAACGGCGGAGAAGTGGAGCATGACAATACCGAGATCCAATGCGGCATCCAAATTATCGGTGTAGGCATCCTCCTGCTGCACCAAATAGATGCTGTGATCCTGCACAAGGAAGCCATAGGGCTGACGGTTGAGATAGCTGGGGGGAGAGCGAAGCGGCGTAGAAGGACTGCCAGAGCATATCGTCGTAGAAGTCCATCATCTCGTCAAGCCCAGACTTGTTGCTCCAGCTCCCCATGTGAACCAAATCATTCACGCCCTTTTTGGGCGCGTAGTACTGCTGCTCGGCCCGCACATCGATCTGAGACATACTTAGGATATTCAGCCGCAGCTTTTTTGCGGTCTTTTCCCCGTAGCCAAAGGGCAACGATTGCCGCCACCTCTAACGGGGTGGCGAGAGACAGTGCCTTTTTGATTTTGTCGCTGTCGGTGAAGGTCATCCAGCAGGTGTCAATGTCCAACTCAGTCAGCTTGAGGACGAGATCTTCCATCATGTAGCCGGCGTTGATGGCCGCATAGGAATGCGGGGCAGACATAAGGAGCAGGTAGTGCGGTGCTCCGATGAGAAATTGATTATAGCCCGCTGAGCTCTCCAGCGCCGGCTGTGCATCCTTGTCCAAGACGATCAACTCCGTTGCAATCTCCGGGACAAGACGGGGGCAGGTCTTTTCATAGTAGGATCGGAGCTGGCCGATAGCCTCGCTCGGAACTTCCTTTTCGCGGAATGCGTGAACGGATCTGCGATTTTGAATCATAGCGCTGTAATTCATAGTAGTATCTCCTATTCTGATGTCTTTGGTTTTCTTATAAATCGTCTATTAGTGCGGTGCTCTTGGCGTAGGCGGTACTGCGTGCCTCAAAGAAATCGGTCTTGACCATGTTGGCGTCGGCGTACTGGCTGACCCATTCCATGCTCTCCGGTTCGCTCTCAAAGCCTGGATACAATGCGGGATAGCCAAGGCTCGTCCAGCGGAGGTTGCCGAGATAGCGGATGTAATCGCTGATCATCTGCCGGTTCAGCCCCGGGATGTCGTCGCCGATTACATAATGCCCCCATGCGATCTCCTGTTCCACGCCCTCACGCATCATCTCGCGCAGCGCTTGTACGCTCTCGGCGGTGAACAACTCCGGCTGCTCCTTTTGCAGCTCCGTGATGATATTGCGGAACAGCCACAAGTGCGTGTTCTCATCGCGGTTTATGTAGCGAATCTCCTGCGCCGAGCCGGGCATCTTCCCGTTTCGGGAGAGATTGTAGAAGAACATAAAGCCGCTGTAAAAATAGATGCCCTCCAAAATATAGTTTGCCATCATCACGCGCAGCAGCGTGGGAGCGTCCTTCCGCTCCTGAAACTCGTTGTAGCAGTCCCCAATGAAGGTGTTGCGGCGCAGCAGATGCTCGTCCGTTTTCCATTGGTAGAGGATGTCATTGCGCTCCACGGGGGAACAGATGGTGTCGAGCATATAGCTGTAGCTCTGTGAGTGGACACACTCCTGAAACGCCTGAATGGACAGGCAGAGATTGACCTCGTTGGCGGTAATGTAGGCGCCGATATTAGGCAGGTTCGCTGTCTGAATGGAATCCAAAAAGACAAGAAAACTCAGAATTTTATCGTAGGCGCTGCGCTCGGCTGACAGCAGGCGGGGATAGTCCTTCACATCCTGTGAGAGATTGATCTCCTCAGGGATCCAAAAGTTGTTCATGGCCTGCCGGTACCAGTCGCTGACCCAAGCGTACTTCATATTGTTGAAGTCATTGAGGTTGGTGGTATTGCCGCCGATCATGCGCCGCAGGCGCACATCAGGGTCGCCCTCCGGGTTAAAGAGGGGCTTTTTCTTCAGTTCCGTCATGCTATCCTCCTTATGACGAGCAGCTTTCGCAGGCCTCGACCTCCAGGGCCTTGCTGCGGACATAGTAAATGGTCTTGACGCCGGCCCTCCACGCCTCCAAATACAGTCTGAGCACCTGACGCATGGAATAGTCGTTGGTGATATAGAGATTCATGCTCTGCGCCTGGTCAATATGTCTCTGGCGAAGGCCCGCGGCGCGTACCGACCAGCTTTGGTCGATCAGATGCGCCGCCTTATAGCACCACCATGTATCCATAGAAAGCTCCGGAGCAACGCGGGGCAGCATGCTGCCCTTTTTTTTCCTCTAAAAAGGAATTTCTTCATAATTGGATCTATGCCCGCCGACGTGCCGGAGAGGATAGATGTGCTGGAGGTCGGTGCGACCGCCAGCAGATAGGCGTTGCGCATTCCCTGCACCGCCACCGTTTTCGCAAGCGCCCGCCACTTTTTCGGAGGTATAACCCCGCTTTTCAAAATACGCGCCAGTCTGCCAGTCGCTGCCCTCAAAGAGCGCGTAACGACCCTTTTCCCGTGCCAGTGCTGTGTCCGCCTTGACGGCGGCGTAGTTGATGAGCTCGAACACTGCGTCGGTGAAGGCAAGGTGCTCATCGCTCTCCCAGCGGATGCCGCGCTTTGCCAGCATGTGGTGGTAGCCGCTGACACCCAGGCCGATGCTGCGGTACTTCTGATTGGTAAGCCGCGCGTATTCCAACGGGTAGAAGTTGAGGTCGATCACATTATCCAGAGCGCGGATGGCCGTTCCCACCGTGCGTTCCATATAGGCCTCGTCCTCCACCGGCAGATTACCGAGAGACAGACTCGCCAGGTTGCAGACCACAAACTCACCTGGACGTGTGGCCGTCACCACAATTGTGTCGCCGTTCTCCGTGTGCACCTCAGTGCTGATGTGCTCGATGGGTGCCATGTTCTGCGCGATCTCCGTACAGAGATTGGAGCAATAGATCATTCCCGTGTGGCCGTTTGGGTTCATATGATTTACACTGTCGCGATTGAAAGCGAAGGGTGTGCCGGTCTCCACTGCCGAGCGAAGCACCAGCCGCACGATGTCCTTGACGGTGACGCTGCGCTTTTCGATGCGCGGGTCATTGACGCAGTCCAGATACCGCTTCTCCCATTCTGTACCCCAGTAATCCTCCAGTGCGTAGCCCTTGACCGTGAGGATCTCATGCGGACACATGAGATACCACGGCGCGTCTATGTTCTCCTCCGCCAGTCTCCAGAAGAGATCCGGATAGCACACGGCGGGAAACACATCATGTGCCTTCATGCGGTCGTCGCCGTTGTTGGTGCGCAGTTGAAGGAATTCCGGCAGATCCCGGTGCCATGCGTCTAAGTAAACCGCCACAGCGCCCTGCCGCATCCCCAACTGATCCACCGCCACGGCGGTGTCGTTGACCAGCCGGATCCAGCGGATAACACCGCCCGCCGCCCCTTGAAAGCCGCGGATGGTGCTGCCTGCAGCGCGCACCTTACCGAAGTACATCCCCATTCCACCGCCGAATTTAGAGACCTTTGCGAAGTTGTCCAGCGAGCGGTAGATGCCGTCCAGACTGTCCGGCACAGTGTCCACAAAGCAGCTTGAAAGCTGATGGTAGGGTTTTCGTGCGTTGGACATGGTAGGTGTCGCCATCGTGACCTCCATACGGCTGAGCATATCGTAAAAGCGTTTTACCCACCCCATGCGGTCAGAGCCTTCGTTCATAGCAAGATGCAGCGCGATACCCAAAAACATCTCCTGCGGTGTTTCCAGCGGCACGCGGCTGCGTGACTGGATCACATAGCGTTTGAGCAGCAGGTCAAGGCCGGAGTAGGTGAACAGCTCGTCCCGTTCCGGGCAGAGAAAGTCCTCCGCCATGGCAATCTCCTCGTGGGTATAGTGGGCAAGGATATAGTCACCGTAGAGTCCCTTATCCGTCAGATAGCGAAGCTTGCCATAGAGGTCGCAGACGCCGCGCCCCTCCCATTCCTGTGCGTTGCGACAGCGAAAGGAGTGGTTCAGAAGCCGCGCCGCGATGAACTCCCACTTGGGTGCCTCTGCCGTAGTCAGCTCTACCGCCGCCTTGGTCAGTGCCTCAGCCCGCTCATCCTCCGTCATGCCCAGGCGACAGAAACTCTCAAACTTCATTTGAAGCGCCGCGAGAGAGTAGACTTCCTCGGTAAAATCCATCTGGATGCGGCGCAGCACCTCGTCAAGCGAGTCATCCCCCACCGTCCGCGCGATGGTATGCCGGACACGGCGCAGCGCAGACCGCTTTTCGCGGTAGAGGATGTACGCCTTGGCCACCTCATAGTGTCCGCGCTCCATGAGCGTTCGCTCCACCTCGTCCTGCACACGTTCCACGGTGAGCGGCACTGTGACGGAGAGATTGTTGAGAACGGTGGCGAGGATCTCATCCATCTCTCTGCTCCCGATCTCCTTGCCCTGTCCGTCAAACGCCTTTTTCATGGCGTTGAAAATTTTCTCCTGTTGAAAGGGAACAGACTCCCCGTTTCGTTTTCTGATCTCCATTTCGATCCTCTCATCTTCTCCGGTCACTTCTCATGTCCTTTTGGGCAAAGAGCGGGCAAGCGCAGTATCACGCTTGCCCGCTCTGTTTTTGAAAGCCGGTTTTTCTGCAGCCGACGCGGTGGGACTGTTTGTTGTCTGTTGTCTTGGTTTTGGCTTTCCTGCCAGTTACTTCATAGATTCCAGAATGGCGTCCGCCAGTGCTTCCAGCTCAGTGCGCTTGTCCGTGCCCATGGACGAGGCGAGGCTGAGCCGCTCGTTGAGCACCGTCATGTTCTTTAGCTCATTGTTGACGAATTTCTGCATGAGGTCACCGGACTTCACCGCCCATGAGCCGTTTTCAATGATGGCAAAGGTGCGGTTTTGCAGATTCAGCGCCTTCATATCCATGAGGAAGTCATGCATGGCGGGGTAGATGCCGAGGTTGTAGGTCACAGAGGCCAGGACAATGTGACTGTACTTAAACGCCTCGGAGATCAGCTGGGAGACATGAGTGGAGGACACATCGTACATCGCCACCTTGCTCATGCCCTTATCGCAGAGCGACGTCGCCAGCGCCTGCGCCGCGTTCTCCGTGTTGCCGTACATAGAGGCGTAGACGATGAGCACGCCCTGGGTCTCAGGGGCATAGCGGCTCCATGTGTCGTACTTTTCAATGAACCAGCCCAGATCCTTGCGCCACACGGGGCCGTGGAGCGGGCAGATGTACTTGATCTGATCCAAAACGCCGCCGGCCTTTTTCAGCAGGAGCTGGATGTGGGGGCCGTACTTGCCCACGATGTTGGTAAGGTAGCGACGGGCGTCGTCCAGCCAGTCCCGCTCGAAGTCCACCTCGTCGGCGAACAGCTTGCCGTCCAGCGCGCCGAAGGTGCCGAAGGCGTCGGCGGAAAAGAGGACGCCTTCGGTGACGTCGAGGGTCACCATGGCCTCCGGCCAGTGAACCATAGGCGCGCCCACAAAGGTGACGGTGTGCTTGCCGAAGGAGAAGGTGTCGCCCTCCTTCACCTCGATGCACTCATGTCCGTCCACATGGAAGCCGAACTGCCGCATGAGCATGAATGCCTTCTCGTTGGAGATCAATTTCACCTTGGGATGGCGCAGCAGGATCTCCTCGATGCAGGCGGCGTGATCCGGCTCCAGATGGTTGACCAGCAGGTAGTCCAGCTCGCGGCCATCCAGCACATACGCCAGATTTTCCAAAAGCTGGCGGCAGGCAGACCAGTCCACCGTGTCAAAGAGCACCGTCTTTTCATCCAGCAGGCAGTAGGCGTTGTAGCTTACGCCCCGGGGAATGGGAAAGCAGTTTTCAAACAGGGCCAGGCGATGGTCGTTGGCGCCCACCCAGTAGAGGTCGTTCGTTACTTTACGCACGCAATACATCTTATCTTGCCTCCTTCACGGCCTCAGCCTTTACAAATTGATCCTTCGTCTCCGCGCACTCGGGACACGACCCACTCGGCGGGAAGCTGCTCAAAGAGCGTACCGGGCGCGATCTCGCCGTCCTCGTCGCCCAACTCCGGCACATACTCGTAGCCGCAGCCGCTGCAGACGTAGCGGTCGCCGATTGGGGGCGGGCTTCGGCGGCGTGGGCCGCTTCATCTTTACCATGGGCGGCGCGGGCAGCTTTTCGCCGCTATCCAGCGCGGCAGTGAGCAGGGGCAGGATCTCCTCCACATCGCCCACGATGCCGTAGTCGCAGTTCTTGAAGATAGGCGCGTTACCGTTCTTATTGATGGCCACGATGGTGGAGGCGTCCTTGATGCCCTTAAGGTGCTGGGATGCGCCGGAGATGCCGCAGGCGATGTACAGATTGCCGGTGAACTTCTGACCGGACATACCCACATAGCGGTTCAGCGGCAGATATTTGAGAGTCTCCGCCACAGGGCGGGAAGAACCGATGGCCGCGCCGGCGGCCTTGGCCAGCGACTCTACCAGTTTCATGTTCTTTTTCTCCCCGATGCCCTTGCCCGCGGAGACCACCCGCTCCGCCTGCGGGATGGGCGTATCCATAGGGATGCCCACGGAGAAGTCGTGACCATCCTTCTTCGCGCCGCCACAAGGTCGGCCACCTGCTTGGGCAGCATGCCCCCCTCCCGGAAGATGGTCCTTTTTGCGAATGCCGGTGATGGGCGCGGGTTTCTTGGCCGCCGAACGGCTCTCGCCGCCGGAGCTCTTGCCCAGCCTGCCCAACAGATGAGAGGCGATGACCACCCCGCTGGATCTCGTTAGTGCCCTCGTAGAGGGTGGCTGATCTTGGCGTCGCGGTAGGCCCGTTCCACCTCCATGCCCTTGAGGTAGCCGCTGCCGCCGTGGATCTGCAAGGCATCGTTGGTGACCTCCAGCGCGATGTCCGAGGCGTACATCTTCGCCATGGCGGACTCCATGCCGTAAGGCGCGTGCTGCTCCTTCAGCTCCGCCGCGGAGTAGATGAGGAACCGTGCGCAGCGCAGCTTGGTTGCCATATCCGCCAGCTTGAAGGCGATGCTCTGCTGGGCCGCGATGGGCTTGCCGAACTGGACGCGCTCCTTGGAATAGCTCAACGCGTGCTCAAACGCGCCCTGGGCGATGCCCAGCGCCTGCGCGGCGATGCCGATGCGTCCGCCGTCCAGCGTGGACATGGCAATCTTGAAGCCCTCGCCCTCCTTGCCCAATAGGTTTTCCTTGGGAACCTTCACGTCGTTGAAGATCAGCTCCGCCGTGGAGGAGGAGCGAATACCCATCTTGTCATAGTGGTCGCCGAACTCAAAGCCCTTCCAGCCCTTCTCCACGATGAAAGCGGAGATGCCCCGGGTGCCGATGTCCGGCGTGGTGACGGCGAAAACCACATAGGTGTCCGCCTTAGGGGCGTTGGTAATGAAGATCTTGCCGCCGTTGAGGAGGTAGTAGTCCCCCTTATCCAGCGCCGTGGTCTCCGTGCCGCCGGCGTCGGATCCGGCGTTGGTCTCCGTAAGGCCGAAGGCGCCGATCTTCTCGCCCTTGGCCAGCGGAACCAGATATTTCTTCTTCTGCTCCTCGGTGCCATAGGCGAAAATGGGCCATGAGCCGAGGGAGACGTGGGCGGAGAGGATTACGCCCGTGCCGCCGTCCACACGGGCCAGCTCCTCCACCGCGATGGCGTAGCTCAGAGCATCAAGACCGGCACCGCCGTACTCCTTGGGGTAGGGAATGCCCATCCAGCCCAGCTTACCCAGCTTCTTGACAGCCTCCTCGGGAAACTCATTGTTCTGATCCATTAAAAATGCGAGGGGCTTGATCTCCTCCTCCGCAAAACTCCGGATCTTCGCGCGCAGCTCTTCGTGCGCCGACGTGGTTTGAAACAGCATACGGGTACCTCCTTTTAAAATTTTACAGCTTGCTTGTATCTTGGGGATCGGATCCGCCGGTCAGCAGCCTGCGCAGGCTCACGGCACGGAACGCCTCGTCCTGCTTTTGCTGCAAGGCCGCCAGCTGACAGTGGATGGTGCACCGCCCATGCTTGTCCTGCCAGCGGCATTCATATCCCGGCTCCATGCAGGCGCACAGGATGCCCCGCTCCCCCACGACCCCCATGAGATCGTAGAGGGAGGTCGCGTCCAGATCGCAGGACAGCTCGCAGCCGCCGAGAGCGCCGCGGCTCACCCGCACCAAATTGCCGGCGGAGAGCTTGCGCAGAATCTGGTAGGCAAACTGATTGGGGATCAATTCCGTTTCCGACATCTCGGCCACCGAATGCTTCTCCCCGTCCAGCAGCACCCGCAAAATGCGCAGCGCGTAGTCCGTCTCTTTGGTGATGATCATTCTCCACATCCTCTTTTCGCTTGCTTGTTAATACCATAATATCAATCTTGATAAATTTTGTCAAGATAGTTTCAAAAAAAATATCGCTTTCATACAGACCGCCCCAGCCCGGGTCAGCTTCGCTTTCCATTCAGCGAAAAGCCATGTTCCTTACAATTATAGAAGCCGAAAAAGCTGTGCCGTGGCAGTCCGCCGAAAGCAGAAAAGACTATGCCTGAAAACCAGAAAGCGGAGAAATTGGTTGGGGCTCGCAGGGGTCGCCCATCCAAGGCGGATGAGGCGATCCCTGGCAAGCCTAAGCCATCCAACCGAAACAAGCAATAAAGTGCGTGCTTTTCATTTTATATCCGACGCATTATGTTAAGATGTGCAGTAGATGTTCCATTTTGCTGTCCCATTCTCTGCTGGAATCGGCGCACTCTTTCAGTTCAGTTTCGATTTCAGCATTTATCGGCAGATTTTTCTTATAGCGGATGGTATGCTCAAGGCTTGCCCAGAAGTCCATAGCGATTGTACGGAGTTGTATCTCCACTGGCACATGGATCTCTTTTTCCGCAAAGAATACCGGCAGCCGGATCGTCAGGTGCAGACTGCGATAGCCATTTGGCTTAGGGTGTGAAATATAATCTTTCTCCGTGATGATTTCAATGTCAGACTGATCTTTTAAGCACTTTGCCAAAAAGAACACATCCTCCTCGAAAGAGCAGATCACCCGCACACCGGCAATATCCATGATATTTGCCTGCATGGTCGGAAAATCCAGAGAAAGTCCGCGCTTCTGCATCTTATTCATAATGCTGGACGGCGACTTCAAGCGACTTTTCATACTTTCTATCGGATTGCGATCATGCTGCAATGAAAACTCTTCGTTTAGAATTTCCAACCTGCTTTCCAGTGCTTTCAGCGCACATCGGTATTGCAGCATGACTTCCTGATACCTGCGATTTTCGCTTAAAAGGCGCTGGCACTGCAGATCATCTAAGCCTTTATCTGCCGCAACCGTCAAGCCAAATAGATTTTCACTCATAGTTTCTCCATTCCGCAGGGATAGGCGCTCCGCGCTGTCTGCTGCTCTTGTGTTACGACCTGATAAAAACTGTATCCGCCGGAGAGATGGGCACAGCTGAAACCATACTGCGTTAAAAGCCGACAGGCCAGATAACTGCGAAGCCCAGTCTGGCAATTCACATAGATAGGCTTGTCCCGCTCTAACTCGTCCAAGTGCTCCCGCAGATCGTCCAGTGGAATATTGCGGAATCCATTCAAGTGCCCACGCCGATATTCGCCTTCCGTGCGGACGTCCAGCAGCGTCGCACTGCCATCACAGGGCAAGTCCTCAACATCATTCCAATGGAACTGCCGCACTTTCCCGCTCTCCAAATCCTCAATCATAAAACCGGCCATATTGACCGGATCCTTGGCAGAGGAATAGGGCGGCGCATAGGCCAGCTCCAGTTCTGCCAAAGCATCTGTTGTGCCGTGCAGACGCATGACGGAGGCAATGGTATCCACTCTTTTATCCACGCCGTCCTGACCGATGATCTGCGCGCCTAAAATCTTTGCCGCCCCATCAAAAATTAGTTTCAGCGTCATGGGAACCGCGCCGGGATAATAGCCTGCATGGGATTTCTGCTGAATCAGTATTGTGTCATAATCCCGCCCCTTCTTTTTCCCGGAGGCGAGGAGCGTCTTTTCATTGATTCCCACGGCGGCAGCCGTCAGGTCAAAGCATTTCGCCACACTGGCGCCCAGAGTCCCTTCATATACTTTTTTATCACCTACGATGTTGTCCGCACAGATTCTGGCCTGCTTGTTTGCCGGGCCGGCGAGGGGGATCATGGTTTTATTACCCGTAGTAAACTGAGTCACCTCAATCACATCTCCCACCGCATAAATGTTGGGGACGCTGGTCTGCAGATGGCCGTTGACCACAATGCCTCCCCTTTCGTTCAGCGCCAGGCCGGCATCGGCGGCAAGCGCGCTGTTAGGACGTACGCCGATGGAAAGAATGACCATATCCGCGTTTACCTTCCTGCCGCCAGACAGCAGGATTTTCACCTGCCCGTTCTCCTGTCCGAAGCTCTTAACCCCATCCTCAAGCAGCAGCCTCACACCGTTCAATTCCATGTTTTCATGGAGCAGTTGGGCCATTTCATAATCCATGGGAGCCATTACCTGGTTCTGCATTTCTATAATGGATACCGCAAGCCCTGCCGCATGAAGGTTTTCTGCCATCTCCACCCCGATAAAACCGCCTCCGATCACAGCTGCGCTGCGGGGATGGTTTTCCTGCACAAAGGCTTTGATCCGATCTGTGTCGGCGATATTCCACAGGGTAAAGATATGTTCTCCGTTAATTCCCGGAATACCGGGCTTCAGCTGGGGATGAGCCTGTGGCGATAATCAGGTGATCATAGCTTTCCTCATAGGTTTCTCCCGTAAGCAGGTTTTTACCGTTACCTTATTTTCTTCGGGCCGGATGGCGGTTACCTCATTCTTCACCCGGACATCAATATTAAATTTACTCTTCATTCCTTCCGGCGTCTGAAGCAGAAGCGCCTCCCTGCTTCGGATTACATCTCCTATATAATAGGGCAGCCCGCAGTTGGCAAAGGAAATATAACCGCCCTTCTCCAAAACCACGATTTCCATGCCCTCATCCCTGCGGCGCAGTCTTGCTGCTGCTGTGGCTCCGCCGGCCACACCGCCGATAATCACTGTTTTACTCATAAAAAATACACTCCTTTACAGTAAGCTGATGGACTCATCTTACCTTATGGAGTGTATTTCTTCCGTAACCAGGTCACATAACATACAGGGGTCCCTGCGCCCTTCATCATTCGGGAAAAGATACGTTTTGACGGCTGATTGATTCTGCTGCCATACACACCCTTCCTGCCGTTACTGCCTGGCCAGCTCCTTTCAGCCGTTTCTTATCTTTCAGCCGGACCCTGCCCCGGCCCAGCTCCACTATATCCTCATTTTCAAAATATTTAAGCATCCGTGAAACAACCTCACGCGCGCTTCCCGTATATTTGGCGATCTGGTCATGGGTCATGGTCAGCGTATCCTTTCCTGTCTTTGCGGACTCATCGATGAGAAAAACTGCCAGCCTGCGGTCAAAGCTCATGAACAGGATCTGCTGCATCGTCCACATCACATCGGAAAAACGTTCTGTGGTCTGCTTGTAAACAAAATTTTCCACATATATATTTTCATCGGAAAGCTTCTTAAAAACAGCGGTGGGGATGACAGTTACCCTGCTGTCTTCCTCTGCGTCAATGAGAATCTCAAAGGTGATTTCCTGCATAAAACAGGATGCACTAAGAATACAGGCCTCCCCCTCTTCAATACGGAAAAGCGTAATATCCCTGCCATCCTCTGACTGGATATATACCCGCAGCGCTCCTGCCTGCACAAGGATTACCCCCACACAGTCCTCCGAAGCCTTGTGAATGAAGCTTCCCCTGGAATACGTCATCTCAGCGGCGCTGCGGCAGATACTTTCCATTTCCGCAGCAGTCAGCTTCTCCCAGAAAGGGAAAAATCTTTCAGCTGCCCACCTTTTTCCTTCTCCATATATTCTCCCCTTTCCCGGCTGTTTCCTGCCGATATCTGAAAAAGTCCCGATAAATGAAAAGGGACCGCCGCAGGCGATCCTATTTCACCGGTACGAACTTCGCCTGGTTCATCAGCGGGATGCTCCAGGGAAATCGCCCCTTTATTCGGGCAGGCCATTACACAACTGCCACAATAATAACATTCTCCCGGATAAATAACAAGAGGGTGCTTTCCCCTGACCGGGTTTGGTATCATAATATCCACCTGGCATACATCGGCGCAGCGGTTGCAGCCGACACACAGGCTTTCGTCAAACTTCAGCGGCCTTGCACTGCAGGGCACTACGGAAGCCGTCAGTTCCTTTTCCATGCTCGCTTCTCCTTCTACCGTAATCTGCTGCCAATATAATCCTGGTTCCGTTTTTCATATTCCTCTTCCACATCCCCGAAATATCCAAGCGGCACTCTTCCCTTCACGGCTTT
>ENA-OQAB01001241-OQAB01001241.1-human-gut-metagenome-genome-assembly--contig:-NODE-1241-length-12252-cov-3.964041_pt1 | contig 12252 bp, 12 predicted proteins | sample MGYA00242490_ERZ504517 | MGnify/ENA primary metagenome ERZ504517 (study PRJEB26092, sample SAMD00036298) | human gut metagenome | host: Homo sapiens | study: EMG produced TPA metagenomics assembly of...
AAAAAGAGGAGTCTTCCGATGTGGCTGCTGTGGGCAGGAAGTCTCGGAGTTCTTTTGATGCAGTTTGTGGAATGACCAGGGCTGGAATCTATTTCCGCTAATTTCAGGGGGCTGTTCCGGGAATAGTTCTGGGGATAATAAGCTGGATCACAAGAGAAGCTGTTCGGCTATGGAGATGTATGGATCATCACTCTTTTGGGGATTTACCTTGGAATCTTGGGATACCGCCACCTTGGTATGCATTGCGTTCTTTTTCAGCAGTATTGCCGCAGTGGGATGTCTGGTTTGGAAAAAATTCCGGAGGGGATACGATGGATTCCGTTTGTTCCTTTTCTTACAGCAGCATATGTGGGGGTGGTTTTTTTATGAGGATGAAAGCAAGTGCGACCATTGAGGCGGCGGTTGCGTGTTCCGTATTTTTTCTTAGCTTTTTTTTAGTTATCAGAGGAGTGTTTTATTATCATGATAAAAATATTCTGATGGGAACTGCCTATGAGGCGGCAGTTGTGCATAGCCAGAAAAAAAGAAGTCCAGAAGCTTGTACTATTGCGGAGACAGAGCAGTCGTTTGAAATTGCGGCAAGGAAAAGGATGCTGTTATTTTCAGCAGTGAATCTGACGATTGAGGAGACCGATCAAAAGATTACTGTACAAGGGATTGCATGGAAAGGGAAAATGAAAATTTCTGTGAGCCAGAGTGCGGCTGTGACAGAGCCGGAGAAATTTATCAGAAATATGAGAAAGGCAGGAATACATGAAGACGGAGGTTAAAAGAAATCTTGACAAGACATACTTACTTATCGAAGAGGCGGGCATTTATGAAGAGGATTATCAAATGCATATGCTAAGGGAAAATAAAATTCCAGGTCTGCTTGAGGTACGTGGCAGAGGAGCCGGGGAGAACAGTCAGTACTATTACGATATCAGTTGTAAAGTTTCAATGAAAACAAAATATGAAAAGATTCCCATTGGGTATGAGGAATTGAAAGCATTTTTATATCAGCTTCTGACCGTTATGAAGGAAATGAAAAAGTATTTTTTAAGTGAAAACAAGGTGATCCTTAATCCAGAGTTTATTTATTATGAAAAGGGAGTGTTCTTTTTCTGTTTTTTGCCGCGTTATGCAAAAGAGACGACGAACGAGTTCCGGCATCTGGCAGAATATTTTGTCAGCCGGGCAGAATATCAAGAGAAAGAATGTGTATTTCTGGCATATGAGCTGCATAAGATTTCCATGCAGGAAAATTACTCAATGAAACAGATTCAAATGCTGATGGAAACAGACTGGAAAGAGCAGATGGAACAGCTGAGATCACAGCAGAAGGGGTATGTTACAGAGGAGGGAATATTGGATGAAACTGGTTGGGAAGCCGGAGAAAATATAGTGCTGCGGGAAAAGGATGGATGGTTTGTGGAATGGAAGAAGCATACAAAAAAGATTTTTTCAAAAAAGAAAAAATGGGGAGAATGGGACGAATTAGAGATGTTTCGGGATGACGATACAGTCTAGGAGGAAGGAGATGCTTGTGAAATTTGGACAAAGAGAAGGGAGATTCAAAGCGGATGCTACTGCAAAATGGATATTTTTTGTTGAGAAATCATTCCTTAAGTGGTATTATGAAAATTAGAAAATAAGTTCTACGAAATGAAGGAGGGTTTAACTATGTTAAAAGTAATCAGTACAGAAAAGGCTCCGGCAGCAATCGGACCATATTCTCAGGCAATGGTATTTGGAAATCTGATGATTTCTTCAGGACAGATTCCAATTGATCCTGCTACAGGTGAAATTGCAGGAACAACAATTCAAGAACAGGCAGAGCAGGTAATGAAAAATATCGGTGCTGTTCTGGAAGAGGCAGGAGCAAACTATACAGATGTTATGAAGACAACTTGTTTTCTTGCTGATATGTCTGATTTTGCAGCGTTTAATGAAGTTTACGGAAAATATTTCACAGGCAAACCGGCTCGTTCCTGTGTTGCAGTGAAGACACTTCCAAAGAATGTTCTCTGTGAAGTGGAAGTAATTGTTGCATTGGCATAATTTTAAGAATAGTTACAAGAGTGAGCAGTTTATGGTTGATGTGCTCACTCTTTTTGTACGCAAAATAAAAAAGAAACTGAATGCGGGGTGCTGTGATGGAGCCGCTGGAATATATGGTCCTTAGGAAAGAATCCGGAAAGGTTCTTGACACACACTTATTTTTGCTTAATACTAATAATTAATGTGACTTTATAAAATGAAATGGTGGTAAAGCGTGAAACAGGAAAAGAAAGCAGTCTGTACAATAGCAATGATCGTGATCAATATCACAATATTTCTTGTCCTTTCCTTTCAAGGAATGACAGAAGATGGAATTTTCATGTTTCATCACGGGGCAATGTATGTACCCAGCATGCTTGAGGAGGGGGAATATTATCGCCTGTTTACAAGTATGTTTCTACACTTTGGATTTGAGCATTTGATGAACAATATGTTCATATTGGGTGTGATCGGATGGAATCTGGAATTAGAAATCGGAAAATGGAAATACCTGGCAGTCTATCTGTTAAGTGGACTTATGGGGAATCTGCTGTCTGCGTGGATGGACATACAGACAGGGGAATATGCTATTTCTGCAGGGGCGTCAGGGGCAATCTTTGGGGTGATTGGGGCATTATTCTATGTAGCGCTTCGAAACAGAGGACGAATTGGAAACATCAGCAGCAGAGGACTTGCAGTTATGGTTCTATGTAGTCTCTACTTAGGCTTTACAAGTAAAGGTGTGGATAATTCGGCTCATATTGGTGGAGTTATCAGCGGAATTTTGCTGGCAGCTATATTGTATCATAAGAAGAAATATCCAAATGGCAGGGACAGTCAGCTTAAAGAGGAAGCGAAACTGTAAAAGGGTAGCCCCCGATCCCGGCTTTGAGGAGACGGTCAGAGTACCGCGGTGGGAGTCAATGATCCGTTTGCAGATTGCCAGTCCAAGTCCGGTTCCATTTGCCTTATAGGAGGTAAATGGAGAAAAAATGGTTGGAATCTGTTCGGAAGTAAGACCGCATCCGTCATCCGTGATTTCGACAATCACGTGATGGTCATTGCAAAAGGCCTTTAGTCTTATAAGACCATTTTCTGTGATGGCATCTTTGGCATTCTGAAGAAGATTTAAAAGTACTTCCTGAAGCTTTCGCTGGTCTCCGATCAGATCCGGAAGATTGTCTGCGATTTCAGAACAAAATTGGATGTTCGTCTGTTCAAGAGAAAGTGCAAAGGACAGTGCGATGTGTCTGAGAAATACCGAAAATGGAAAGACAGACAGGTTCAAATGTTCGCCGTGATTATAGGAGGAAAGTTCGTCCAAAAGTCCACAGATATATTTGACATCCTCAAGTGTATCTGACCAGTGCTGGATTTTTGTAAGTTGTGGATGTTGCGCCTCCATTAATTGAAGAGAACTGTACACAAGTGTCAGTGGGTTACGGATTTCGTGCGACATTTTGGAAAGGATAAACTCATATTCTTTCATGAGTTTTTCAATCAAGATCTGTATTTCAGGATTTTGTTTTGCAAGAACCTTTAGCTTTGTGAATCTGTTGTATTAAGCATACAAATCACCTCTCTGAGACGAGTGTAACATTGTAGTCACATGGATTCAACTATATTCCGACGACAAAGTTCGACAGAAAGAGGTCGGAAAAGTCAGACAGGAATGACATAGAAAAAACGAAAGAAGGAAAATAATGAGAGATGAAAAATGTATTTTTTGTAAAATAGCAAATGGAGAGATTCCATCGGCAACACTTTATGAAGATGAGGACTTCAGGGTTATTTTAGACCTTGGACCGGCATCTAAAGGACATGCTTTGATTTTGCCAAAGGAGCATTATAAAGATTTGTATCATCTTGATGATGAGATCGCGGCCAAGGCGCTCGTTCTTGCAAAAAGAATGATCACAAAGCTGACAGAAGTACTTGGATGTGAGGGATATAATATTGTGCAGAATAATGGAGAATTGGCAGGACAAACTGTTTTTCATTTTCATATGCATCTGATTCCAAGATATAAAAACGACAATGTCGGGCTGGGATGGAATGTCGGAACACTTACAGAGGAAGATAAGTTGGAAATTTTATCAAAGTTGAATGAACAGTAAGATAGAACGGGGTACCTGAGTGAGTCAGAAATTAAGTGAGAATATAGATTTTAATACGGCATATGACAAGTATGTAAATCTCGTTTTCAAAACAGCGTTGAATTACTCCGGAGATCACTATGTGGCAGAAGAAGCTTCTCAATATACATTTATGCAGTTATATATTCAGTTTGAACAAATAAAAAGAGGAAATATAAAGTCCTGGCTGATTACAACTGCAAAAAATTATGTGTTGAACTATAAGGAGAAGGTAAAATGGGAGCTTACAGACGAGAATATCGTAGAATTATGTGATATGAGGGAAGCTGCCCGCAGTACAGAAGAGAATGTGTTTATAAAAACAAAAGAAGAAAAGCATACATTGTTACGGAAAGAAATTTTTACTCAGCTATATCAGAAAAATCCGAGATGGTGGCAGGCAGTGGTGCTGGCGTATATTTATGAAGTACCGCAGGAAGACATTGCAGTGAAAATGAGAATAGAGCTAAATGCTCTGTATCAGATGCTTTACCGAGCAAGAAAGTGGATTACAAAGAATTATAGAGAGGAATTTGAAAAGCTGATCTAAAAAGAGACTGTCACGAAAATATTTTGTGACAGCCCCTGACGTTTTAGAAAGCATCCGACTATTTGCACACGGATTCAATCAGTTCAATAATTGTGTCAATGGAATTTTGTTGATTGGATTGCTGCATCGCTTTGATATAAGATTTCTTGTCGCGGAACAATGTCTGCAAAGAATCAAGTAAGGTGGATTTATTTAATTCCTCTTCCTCGAGAACTTTGCTGAATCCTTGCCGTTCAAAAGAGCGAGCGTTCAAAATCTGGTCTCCGCGACTTGCATTTGCAGAAAGTGGAATCAGGAGATTCGGTTTATGCAGAGCGAGCAGTTCACAGATGGCATTGGCGCCCGCACGAGAAATCACTACATCAGCCAGGGCAAACAAATCTTTCAATTCGGATTTAATATATTCAAACTGAACATATCCTTCCAAGGACTTGAGAGAATCGTCTACCTTGCCTTTTCCACAGAGGTGGATCACATGAAAATCTTTGAGAAGATCAGGCAAAATCTCGCGGACTGCATTGTTGACGACAACGGAGCCGAGGCTTCCTCCAATGATTAGAATGACTGGTTTCCCTGCGGAAAGGCCACAGAATTTTAATGCGGCATCAGCATTTCCCGTGAGGAGTTCCTGTCGGATCGGAGAGCCGGTGCAGACCGCTTTTTCTTTTGGCAGGTGTTCTAATGTCTCCGGAAAGTTACAGCAGATTTTTGTGGCGGCAGGAATCGAAATTTTATTTGCAAGTCCCGGGGTCATATCAGATTCATGAATGATCGTTGGGACTTTACATTTTTTCCCAGCCATTACAACCGGAACGGTTACAAATCCGCCCTTGGAAAAAATGACATCTGGCTGTAGTTCTTTGATCAGTTTTTTTGCTTCGCCAAATCCTTTTAATACACGGAATGGGTCTGTAAAGTTCTGCAAACTGAAATATCTGCGGAGCTTTCCTGATGAAATTCCATGATATGGGATACCAAGCGGTTCGATCAGCCCTTTTTCCATACCATTATAAGAGCCGATGTATTGAATATCATACCCGAGTTCCTTTAAACGAGGAAGAAGGGCAATATTAGGTGTTACATGTCCGGCAGTTCCTCCGCCGGTAAGAATAATACGTTTCATGATGTTCCTCCGAATCTTTTCTATATCTAAGAATCATATTAAACAGATTTGAGAAAATGTCAAGAAAAAACAAAATAGTGAAGGTTGAGAAAAGAGAAGCGCATGTAAAAAATTCTATTGCCGTATATAAATGAGATAAAAAATAAAATTCCTTTTGAGAGAAAGAGAGGTGGCAGATGGAAGAAAAATTCAAGCAGTTTTTGAAGAAGCAGATGGAAAAAGAGGCAGAACAAATAGAAAAGGAAGTTCTTTCAAATGAATCTTTAAAAGAAGTTCAGGCGCCAGACACATTGCGGGAAGCATTGGCAAAAAGCATAAAAGAATATGAAAAGAATCGGACAGATGCTCCTAGTGAAGAGTCAGAAGAGATTGGGATCAGTATGGAAGAGTTTTGTGAGAAACTTTCTAAAGAAGATAGGGAATCTTACTTCAGGTGGAGAGCGGCCGAGGAAAAGAAGAAAGCAAAGAAAGCGAGAAAAAGATTCCATTTTCCAAGAAAAAAAAGGGCAGTGTTTGTTGTTGCCGCAACGATGGTTTTGGTATTGGGGATTGGCATGACAAGTCTTGGTGGCAGACCATACTGGTTGAAAGTTGCGGATCTGGTGCTGGGGAATGAGAATACAGTGACCGTTGATACAGAAGGTGAAGATAGAATTCTGACAACAGATGTGAGCGAGAAAGAAGCATACGAACAGATTAAAGAAGAATTGGGAATTGAGCCTGTGCAGTTACAGTATATGCCTGCGGGGATGGAGTTTTATGATAGTGTGATAGAAAAGGGGTTGGGGACAGCAAAAATATATTACCTATATAAAGCACAGGTTATTCAATATGAAATGTATTTGCAGAACGCGGATAATGCGTATAGTGTTGCTCAGGAAGATAAAAGTAAATTAAGTTACAAAATTGAAAATGGAGATATGCAAATTACCGTAAAGGAATTAGAAATTGCAGAAGGTAATAAAAGTGAATTTTTAGCAATGTTTCAAGACAGAAAAATAATGTATCGGTTAATTGGGATTATGGAAAGGGAAGAATTTGAAAAAATTTTAAAAAATTTATATTTTTCTAAGTAAAAACGCGTAAGTTTTTCCTGTTTGGTTGTTTACTTAATAGAGAAGCAAAAAAGAGTAAAACATCAAAGAGGAATGAGAAAAGTTATGAAGAGACGTATTTTATCTATATTAGGAAGCGCTGTTCTGTTATGCGGAATTGTTGCAGCGTCTGCGACAAATGTCAGAGCATCAGACAGAGAGTTAAAACAAGTTGACGGTTCATATCTTACGACTGAGGAGAGGTCTATAGGATATACATCTTCTCCTGATTTAAGGGGAGTACATCTGATGGATGGCGAATCTATCATATCAAAAGCAGGAATCTCCCGTATATATGCATATGGATCTACTACGGCAAACCATGAAGTAAAATATATAGCAACAATCGTGTATGTCGATCAATATGATGAAAAGAACGATGAGTGGGGGCAGATAGACGCATGGGTTGCAGAGGATGAGAATAATTATTACTTATCTACGGCAAAATCTTTGAAAGTAGACAGAGGTTATTATTACAGAGTTCATTGTGATCATATCGCGGGGAATGAATATCCGTATGAAGAAAATGCTTCGACTACAAATGGAATATTAATCCCATAAAGTGCATATAATGAATTATCCTCTTTTTAAGTCTTGAGAGCAGCCGTCACATTGACGCTTCGGCAACTAATAATCAGTACATGATTTGAGAACCTAGTTCCGAAAAACTACCACATATTATTCGCGTACATATGACGGCTGCTCTCAGGATTTAAAGAGGGGGGTTGCTTTTTATACATTATACGATATGAGCTGAAAAACTTCTACTTGTAAATGAAAAAATGTAATGACAGAGTAAGATAGGGATAAGACCGAGTGCATAATGCACCCGGATTTTTTACTGTATCAAAATAATAAAGTTATGTAAAAAATGCACAAAATTATTTAAAAACAGGTGGAAATATTAAAAAGTGTAGACAAAAACAAGTTGAAAGGATTATTATAGAAATAACTGTATCCGTGTGTCCGGATGATTAAAAGCTGGGCTGAGAGATGGATACATAGAAGGAGAAAAAGAATAATATGAAAAAGAAAAGAGTAGCGGCGCTTGTAATGGCAGCAATACTCGGTGTGACAGGATTTTCTGTTCCGGGTATTGGAGTTGTGCAGGCAGAAGAAGCTCACACAGAAATGAGTGGAGAGGCTGAACAGCAAGAAATAAATCTTGCGGCAGACAGGGGAAGCACTGCGCGGGCATCTAAGTTTCTTGCGGCATCGGGCAACCTTCCCGCAAGAGAACCGGGGCTTGCGTTTGACGGAATTTCCGATAATAACGGAGAAGCGGATAACAGCAGATGGCAAAGTGGAGAGGACGCGGAGTTTTCAGAGCAGTGGCTGGAAGTAGACCTGGGAGGAATTTGCGTTGTATCAGAGATCAAGGTTGATTTCTTTGCAAGGCTGTACGGAGATTTCCGTGTGGAAGTTTCTGATTCCAATGCAGAAGACGCAGTGTGGACAACGATTGCGACTGCAGACATGCCGGAAGGTACAGATCTGAACTTGAAAAAAACTGTTGATGTGAAGGAAAACGGAAAAGCGAGAGAGATTCCACGCTATATAAGGCTTTACTTTACATCAGGAAACAGTCAGGCGGCAAACCGCAGTATCGGGGTGCGGGAATTTCAGGTGATTGGAACGAAGAAAAGTGAAAGCGGTTATGAGACGATCACAGGAAATATCGCATTGAATAAGACGGCGTCTGCGTCAGGAGTAGAGGCGGCAATGCCGAATCTGACTGCAAATCTTGCAGTTGACGGACAGAAGTCGGATACTTCCAGATGGTCTGCACCTACAATGAAAAACGGAACTTCACCAAATCAGCAGCAGACCCCGCAGTGGCTTGAGATAGATCTGAGAAATGAGGTTACGAATATTACAAGCATCGACCTTTATTTTTATAAACTTGTATATTCGATCGACTATGAGATTCAGACAAGGGCTGATAAAAAATCAGAGTGGAAAACTGTTAAACATGTGACATGTCAGCCGGGAAATGAGCAGAATAAGCATGATAGTATCACAGATGTAGAAGGAAAGCGTCTTGACCGTTATGTGCGTTTCTATTTCAATAAAGTAAATACGAACGCGGGCGGCAACAGTGTTTCTGTTCAGGAAATTGAGATACATGGGGATCAGGTACAGACACCCGAGGTGACAGATCCGGCGCCGAAAAATGCAAAAGAAGCGATGGATTCTGTAAAAGCGCTTGAGGCGATCACGGTAGATTCTGAGACAGTTCCGCTTCCGAAGATGCCTGATGGATTCAGTATTAGTGTGAAGGGAAGCGAATATCCTCAGGTTATTTCTGATGAGGGTCAGATCAGTGATCATAATATGTATGATTATGATATGGATGTGATATTGGAAGTTGTGAATGAAAATGATCCTGAAGATACGGCAGAGAAAACATTTCAGGTTCATGTGCCGAATAAAAAATCAAAACATGCAGAGATTTATCCAGAGATAAAAAATCAGAATGAAGAACCGGAAGTGATTCCAAGTCTTCAAGAATGGTATGGATATGAGGGAGAAGTTAAGCTTACGGAAAATTCCCGTATTGTTTTAAAGGACGGCGCAGGAGTCGGACTTGAGAAAGTAGCGTCTCAGTTTAAGAGCGATATGAAAGAAATTACCGGAATGGAACTTGAGGTTGTCAGCGGAGAAGGCGGAGACGAAGACGATATCTTGATTGAGTCACTGCCGGAAGATACATACGACACAGGCAAGGAAGGATATTTACTGAAAGCAGACGACGGAGGAATTCATATCAGCAGTAACGGATACACCGGATGTCTGTACGGAACAAAGACGTTAGAGCAGGTGTATTATACACAAGACGGAACGTATTCTTTCCCTAAAGGTGTGACAAGAGATTTCTCTCAATATGAAGTACGCGGAGTAATGATCGATATCGCGCGTGTTCCGTATCGTTTGGATGCTTTGAAAGATATTGTGAAGACGTTTTCATTTTATAAAATTAATGAAGTACATTTTCATCTGAACGATAATCGTCATTCGGGAGCTACGACAGGACGCGAAGATTATAATAACTGGAAAAATTATAAAGGAATGTTCCGTTTGGAAAGCAAAACGTTTCCGAGTTTAAAGACAGATCCTCAGCAGAATGCATATTACAATGATGAAAACGGAGCTTACGGCGGAGAACCGCAGTATACAGCAGAAGAATATAAAGATCTCCAGCAGTTTGCGATGGATTGCGGCATGAATCCGATTTCGGAAATCGATGCGCCGGGACATTCGTTGTTATTTAACAGATATGTGAGAAACAATATCGAGGAAATCAGAAAAGTACAAGGTTTTGAAAATATGCCGGAAGACGGAATTAAAAGCGACCGGGACTGGGAGCTGCTTTCTGTAAAAGGAGAAAGCGGACAGTGGGCGTTAAAGTTTTCTTAAGGCGCTGTACAGCGAATATCTGAACGAAGCAGATCCTGTATTTTTAGGAGACACGGTTGATATCGGAGTGGACGAATACTGGAGTATTAAGAACGATGAATTTGACGGAATGCGTAATTACATCCGTGAGATGGCTGACACCGTTCAGGAAAGCGGAAAAAAAGTACGTATGTGGGGATCTATGAAGCAGTATTTTGATGATAAAGGAATTTCCACAAAAGATTATACAGATATCGAAATTGATTTCTGGTCAAATTCATGGGATAATGCGGCGAAACGAAGCGCCGAAGGATTTAAGATCGTCAATGTGGATTCTTTCCATTTGTATGGAAATACAGGAAGGGATAAACGCGATGTTGTCAATGTAGAGCATATTTTCAATAACTGGACACCGGTTACATTCAGCAGCAGCGGTACGGTTCAGCCGGCAGATCCGAATCTTCTCGGAGCAAAGACTGCGATGTGGGCAGATATTGCAGACATGGGTGTGACAGAACGTGATAATTACGAACGATTGATGCGTCAGGCTGCTGTTCTTAGTGAGAAAACATGGGGCGGAACGGATGAAGACCAGACATATGAGGAGTATAGCCTCAAGTTTGAAAAATTAAAAGCAGGTCCGGGAGTGGAACTGGCATCCGATATTCCTTCAGAGACATCGCTTGTATTAGATTATGATTTTAAAAATGTAAAATCAGGCGAGGACGGAACAGTCGTATATGATGCGGCAGGAAACGGATATAATGGAACAGTTATAAACGCAGATGTGAAAGAAGAAGATGGTAAAAACTGGCTTGACTTGAACGGAGATGGAAGTCTTACGACAGGGTTAAGATCTGTTGATTATCCATATACAGTTCAGTTTGATCTGAAAGTGGATAAAAAAGGAGACGCACAGTTGTTTGATGGACGAGACGGTCGTTTGTCGATACGGATCAGACGGAAAATTAAAGATCAACCGTTCTTATTTTGAGCAGAAGTTTGATTATACAATTCCTGAAAATAAGAGTGTAAATGTAACGATCGTCGGAACACAGCAGGTAACAAAACTTTACATCAACGGAGAATTTAAACAAGCATTGACGAGAACAACAAATTCAGAAACGGATTACAATCATCTTTTATCTACATTTGTATTTCCGTTGACAACGATCGGAAACGGATTTGACGGAAAGATCGCAGACTTGAAAGTTTATGACAAAGCATTGTCCCCAAAGACGATTAAATTGGCGGCAGAGGGTAAAGCAGTGACAGAAGTCAATGTAGCGCAGGACAAAGCTGCAGCAGGAACAGCGCAGCATAAAGGCGATAATAATTACGACAATGCAAATAAAAAGCTTCGTGTAGGCTGGAAGGCGATTGATGGTGACGGAAATACGGCAGACGGAAAACATGGAACAGATGTCAGTGAGAAAGACTCTTTCTTTGAAGGTCTTTATGCAGACAGCAGTTTTGCGGTAGATATGCTTCAGACACATCAGATCGATCATCTTGTCCTTCAGTGGGATAAAGCGCCGGCGACATTTAAACTTCAAGTTTCTTCAGACGGAAAAGTTTGGAAGGATATTGAAGGAAAAGCATCTATAAAAGGCGAATCAGTAAATACAATCAAGTTTGAACAGCCGCTTGAGACACGTTATATTAAGATGCAGGGCGTTGACGGAACATTCCAGTTAAGAGAATTTGAAGCATATGAAACGGTAAATAAAGATCATTTGAAAGAGACGCTCAAAGCAGCAGATGATAAGTTAAAAGAGTATGGTATCCAGTACGGTGATGAGAAAGTATAAAGAGTTCTTTGCAGCGTATATGGAAGCAGAATCAGCGTATGAAAATGCATATGCATTAAATCATAATGTTTCTGAAAAAAGCAGACGCATTGAAAGCTGAGACAGAAAAAACTTGAAAAATCTG
>ENA-OQAB01001243-OQAB01001243.1-human-gut-metagenome-genome-assembly--contig:-NODE-1243-length-12232-cov-4.776704_pt1 | contig 12232 bp, 10 predicted proteins | sample MGYA00242490_ERZ504517 | MGnify/ENA primary metagenome ERZ504517 (study PRJEB26092, sample SAMD00036298) | human gut metagenome | host: Homo sapiens | study: EMG produced TPA metagenomics assembly of...
AGTATATCATGTACCACACACATTATAAAGATTTTTATAAGAACTATTCAATAGCTTATTTTACCATAAAAAGCGAAGACTTATTTTACAACAATTTTTACAAATAAATTTTCTATTATACAAAAAGGTATTCCAAAACTACCTTTCATAACCCCACTTCCTCAAAGAATATTATTCCACAAGCAACTCCCCCAACGGCATACATCAATATGAGAAAAGCAGGTACAGACATCTTAAACAGATGCCTGTACCTGCTTTTCTCACATGCTTTTTTTCAATACTTCGGCAGTTCCGCAGGACGGGTATTTAGGAAAGCTTCTACGGATGCTGAAAAATCGATACCGCTTCTTTCTGCTAAGACGGCCAGCCATCAAACGCATTTGCCGATTTTGGACGGCAGCATTCCTTCATCACCGCCGGGCCATCTTCCTTCTTTGTCCATGATTTGTCTCCTGACTAGGCCGGCGTCGGTCAAAAAGGGCAAGGCATCTTCTTCAATCGTCCATTCTTGTTGATAAATCTGCCGTTCCAAAGTAGGATACTACCTGCGGATTTCCATCGACATTTTGGTTATTTCTTGTAAATCCATTCTATCACCTCCTCTGCAAACTCCACTCGATAGGTTATCGTATTCTCAGCCTAAGCATATTTGATTTTCAAGAAAAATACAGGACTTCATCCTTAGATTCTCTGAAAAAGCAGCTTAATTATGTAAGTTAAATCTCATAAAACATAGATAAAAGGAAAATAAAGGAATTGAACGACGAAAGCCCTACATCAAACGAATTGATTCTCATCAAATAGCCCCTCAAATAAATAGTTGTAGGTAAGTGATTCTTCGTCTTTTCTTTTTCATAGATTATCTTGTAATATCTCTATTCATTTCTCTTTATAATTGATAATCCCCCTACGATAGAAGAGAATCTAACCGATAGACTCTTAGCTACCTCATAGGCCAATTTTCCCCTTGAAGAATATTTTCAATCGTTTTCAGTTTTTTTGAGCACTATCTTCGTTTTATGCATGAAAATACGCCCCTTTAAGTAGCATGAGATTTTATTATTTCTCATGTTCACCTAAAAGGGAGCACATTAGAACGCCTTAATCTTCCTCTTATTATAAGAATATCACTTAACTCACTAAGCACTCTGTTTAGAATTGTCAACCTTATTTACAATAGTATCTAAAGAAAGTGCGTTCTGTGATTTAGAAAATGCATAAAGGGATAATATACCACACAGAATGATACAGCCCCCCAAAACAATCAAACTATTTTCAAAACTACCAGTCGCAGTTTTAACAAATCCGATAAAATACGGGCCAAAGAAACCACCCAGATTTCCAATTGAATTAATCATGGCAAACCCTACTGCCGTCGCTGTTCCTGTTAAGAATTTAGGAGGAATTGTCCAGAACAAAGGCTGTCCAACATATCCACCAACTACACAAATAGAAATAAAGATCATCGTGATAAACAAATTACTAGAAGTGAATGTGCTTAAAATCAGGCAGATACCACCTAAAATAAAAGATATACCCATAATCATTTTACTGCGTCCTGGAGTCGTTGCCTTACCGCCAATAAAAATCAAACCTAATGCAGCCAACAAATATGGGATAGCACCAATAAAACCTACTTCAATATTACTCATTCCATTGGCATCAAAAGCTTTAACAATCTGAGGCATCCACAAATTGAGCCCCATTAAGCCAACTGCCAGACTTAAATATGTCAATGCTAGAATTAAGACGCGAGGATGAAACATTGCCTGAAGGATACTATATTCTTTTTCATTATTTTCATCAACTTTAGCTTCTTCTGCATCCAGCTCTCCTTGCAACCAATCCCGTTCATCGCTGGTAAGCCAGCCTGCCATGTTAGGACGATCAATCAAATAACGATAAAGGACAAAACCTACAATAATAGTAGGAATCCCTTCCATAAGGAATAGCCATTTCCAACCAGATAAGCCAAAAATACCATCCATCTGTAATATCAGACCTGCACAAGCGGAACCAATCATTAATGCAAAAGTCTGTGCAACGTAAAATCTTGAGTTAATGACACCTCTATATTTTTCAGGGAACCAATAAGAAATATAGAGCAATACACCAGGGAAGAAACCCGCTTCACATACACCTAATAAGAACCTTAAAATATAGAATGATGTCGCATTCCAAACAAGACACATACAACTAGAAACAATCCCCCAACTAATCATAATGCGAGCAATCCAGAACCGTGCTCCATACTTTTCAAGCATAATGTTACTTGGTACTTCAAAAGCGAAATAACCAAAAAACAAGATTCCGGCCCCCATGCCATATACCTGAGCTGAAAAACCTAGCTCCTGATTCATTGTTAACGCAGCATATCCAACATTGACACGATCGATATAGCATAAAAGATAAGATAAAATCAAAATCGGCAATAATTTATAAGATAGTTTGCTGATAATTTGTTTTTCATGCTCTTTCTTCATTGTAGTCATATATATCCCTCCCGGTGCTCCTATATGCTGCAAGTTTTTTCATAGTAAGTACACATTAAGAGATAACATGTGTACTTACTATGAAATTATCCTTTAAATCAGTGAATCTATATCTACAATATAATTGTCACCAAACAGTTGCTTCATAATACGTATATACCGTTCTTTCATATTCGGAATCTGATTTTTTTCATCTTGCGAAATAGGCTGTACTAAATCCCCCATATCGAAACCTCTGACTTCCATAGCTACTTTCAGTCCAACAGGAAGTGGTAATTCACCTTCAATACGAATCATTTCCAAAATAGAATACTGAATCCTCTTTGCTTCTTTATAATCACCATCTTGGAAAGCCCTGTACATGGCTGACATGATTTCAGGGATAATACCGGATGTACAGGTTACACAACCTTGTGCCCCTAAAGACAATGCCGGTAAAACAGCATCTTCACGGCCAGTAAAGAAACTAAAATCATCAGCTCGTCCTGCCATACGAATGATATCTACAATATGAGTAGCATTCATCATACTGCCAGTACTGTCTTTCATTGCTACGATATTCGGGATTTTTATCAATTCCGCTAGGGTCTGCAATGATATTCCTGTTGTAAAAGCTGGGATATTATACAGCATAACAGGCATATCTACAGCTTTTGCAATTGCCTTTATGTGTTCAATAACCTGTCCCTGACTGATAGGAATATAATAAGGTGGCGAAACAATGACAGCATCACAGCCGCATCGTTGTGCTTCCTTAGCAAGAGCAATGCATTCTCTCGGATTAGGAGCTGTAACACCTGGAGTTACCGGAACACGACCTTTTGCCTGATCCATGACAATGTCCATCATCTGTACTTTTTGCGCAAAATCCAATTGAATGAATTCACCGCTTGTACTGATAGGGAATAATCCATTGACACCATTCTGAATATCAAATTCGACCATTTGCCGTAATGTTTTTTCATAAATTTTTCCATCTTTAAAGGGGGTAAGCATTGCAAAATATACGCCTTCAGGTTTAAACATAATATATCACCTCATCAAGTTTATACCGACATAGCCTCTAATTATTGTTTTTCCGTATCATAATCTACATAGACTATACGAGTTTTTAAATATTCATTAATACCATGCATACCATCGTCTCCACCGATACCTGATTTGCGGAAACCAGAATGGAATCCCTGCATCGATTCAAAGTTTTCACGATTAATATACATTTCTCCAAATTTAATTTCCTTACATGCTCTCATGGAAATATGAAGATCCTGTGTGAAGATAAAGGACGTGAGTCCATATTGACAATCATTAGCCATAGAGATAGCTTCATCAAATGTCTTGAATGTCGTAATCGGCAAAACAGGACCAAAGATTTCTTCTTGCATAATATTAGAATCTTGTTTACAATTCGTAAGTACTGTAGGTTCGAAATAATATCCTTTTGGCTGGCTCTTATCAGGATGTCCGCCACAAACCAGAGTTGCACCCTGCTCAATAGCTTTCTTAACAGCTTGATCCACATCCTCCATCTGCTTTTTACTAACCATAGGCCCCATATCGGCATAAGGAGCTTTTCTTGGATCGCCATTACGAACCTTCTTCATCGCTTCTGTTATTTTTTTAATAAATGTATTTGCAATGCCTTCCTGTACATATACACGTTCTACACAACTGCAAGCTTGGCCGCTATTGATAATGCGGCCATCACGGATACAACGTACAGCCAGATCAATATCTGCATCATTCATTACAATAGCCGGAGCCTTACCACCTAATTCAAGAGAAACTTTCGAAACATTATCAGCAGCAGCTTTCATAATCGCTATACCGCTGCCAACACTACCTGTAACACTAGTAGCACCTACTAATGGATGACCTGCAAGTGCATTACCTACAACTGAACCTCGTCCCAACACAAGATTGAATACGCCTTTAGGTAATGAAGATTGTGCGACTAATTCAGCAAATAAATTGGCTGTCAGCGGGGTATCCGAGCTAGGTTTAATCACGACCGTATTACCTGTAATGAGAGGCGGAGCAACCTTTCTAGCAATACTTAGTACTGGGAAATTCCAAGGCATAATACCTGCTACTACACCAATAGGCTCTTTAAAAAGGAAAATTTTTTCATTAGGTCTGTCACTAGGAATAATTTCCCCATCAATTCGACGAGCATATTCTCCCATAAATTCGAAGTAGTCAATGGCAAAGGTAACTTCACCCTGAGCGGATGGAACAGGCTTACCTTGTTCTTCAATCAATAAATCAACAAATTCATCATAATGTTTCCGCATTAATGCTACGATTTCTTTTAAATATTTTTGTCTTTCAACGGCCGGTAATCTTGCCCAGTCGTCCTGTGCTGCTGCAGATGCTTTTACAGCCATATCTACATCTTCCGGAGTTCCTGCAGGGAAATGAGAAACAACTTCTTCTGTAGCAGGATTAATAACCGGAATCATTTCACGATTTCCATTTTCAATAAAAGCACCATTGATATACATACGACAATCTTTCATAATAAAGCCTCCTTTTATCAGATCTTATTGAAACGCTTTTTTATTGAAGAAATACCGCGGAGTTTTATTTTCCATAACGTCCACAATATTTAAAGCCGTCTTACTTCTGATTTCAACCAATGCTTCTTCTGAATACCATGCAGAATGAGGAGTAGCAATTACATTATCCATGTGAAGTAAAGGATTATCCCGGGCAATAGGTTCTGTTTCATATACATCAAGAGCTGCTCCTGCAATCTCTTTATTCCTTAATGCCTCAATCAAAGCTTTTTCATCAATAATCGCTCCACGACTTGTATTAATAATATAAGCTGTATTTTTCATCATCTGAAATTCATGAATACTGAATAAATGTTGTGTATCTGGTGTCAACGGTGTATGAATGGAAATATAATCCGATTCTTTTAGTATTTCTTCAAAAGTAACTGATTTAGCCCCTTTTTCTTCAATGAATGTTTTAGGAATATACGGGTCGTATACTAAAATTTGAACCCCCAATACTTTTACTTTTTCCGCTAATTTCTGCGGGATTCTACCAAAACTCATTAATCCCAACTTTACAGCGGAAGCCCGGTGTACAGGAACAGCACTTCCAATTCCCCATTCTCCTCGTCTAATAGCTTTATTTAATGTGACCAATCTTCTCAGACAGCACATGAATAACGCAAAAGCATGATTTGAGACTTCATCAACACTGCCGTCCGGTACATTGGCCACATAAATTTTGTTTTTATTGGCTGCATCGACATCAATATTGTTTACGCCTATCCCCATACGACTTACCACTTTTAATTTGGGCAATGCTGCTAATACCTTGCTATCAATTGGTGCATACTGGTTAATTAATCCAAATGCATCCTGGCATTTTTCAATAATTTCTTCTGCTGTTTTACATTGCAACCCAATCAGTTCGCCACCGGCATTTTCAATAATCGCTTCCTCGATATGGTTATTAGAAAATTCACTATCTGTAATATAAATTTTAGGTTTCGTCATAAAGCTCACTCCCTACGTTGTTAATCCATATACATACCACCATTAACTTCTATCGTCTCTCCGGTTATATATTTTGCATATTGGCTAACTAAATAAATAACAGCCCCTGCAATATCGAGAGGTTCCCCCTCACGTCTTAATGGAATACGAGATAGATTATTTTTACGACCTTCCTCATTCATATACGCCTGATGGATTTTTGTCGTAATAATTCCCGGTGCAATACAGTTAACCAGAATTTCAGGAGCTGTTTCCTTAGCTAATCCTTTGGTGAATGCTCGTATTGCCGCTTTCGTAGCTGCATAAGGAATCGTACCTTTGCCTCCTCCATTATGTGCTGCGACTGAGCTCATATTGACAATTCGTCCCCTCTTTTGCTTTTCCATAATCGGAACAACGTATTTACACATTAAGAAGGTTGAGGTCATATTGGTAGCAAAAGTCTTATCCCACACCACACGACTAGTTTCTTTTATGGGATATGAACCTAAAATTGTACCTGCATTATTTATTAATATATCAATATGCCCATTTCCAAACTTACAAGATTCTTCAACCAAATGAATGACCTGATTCTCGTCTGTTACATCTCCTTGTATAGCAATGGCTCTGCATCCGTTATTTCTAATTTCATCAGCAACTTGCTCGGCTTCCGTACGACTAGACCGATAAGCAACAATAACATCTGCTCCACACCGCGATAGTTCAATTGCAATTGCTTTTCCTAGTCCCGTTCCAGCCCCTGTTACTAAAGCGATTTCACCATGAAGGTCAACCATATCCATTTTAATTTCCCTCCTTTCAGAATTAATATTTTAAGATAGCGCCCGTACTTGCTGACGTTACCAGCTTTTTATATAAAGCTAAGTACCCCGTTATTCTTTTTTGTTCCGGAAGTTTCCAAGTTTTCTTTCTCTCATCTAATTCAGCGTCATCAATTAACAATTCCAGTTTCTTATTAGGAATATCTATACTTATTTGATCTCCATCTTCAACTAAAGCAATAGGACCACCTGAAGCAGCTTCCGGTGAAATATGACCAATAGAAGCACCTCGGGTCACACCAGAAAATCGTCCATCTGTAAGTAAAGCAACCGAACTATCTAATCCCATTCCTGCTAAAGCAGATGTCGGTGAAAGCATTTCCCTCATCCCCGGACCACCTTTAGGACCTTCATATCGTATAACGACCACATTACCTTTATTTATGCTGCCCCCCAAAATAGCTTTAATCGCAGCTTCTTCTGAATCAAACACTCTAGCAGGGCCTGTATGAACCATCATCTCCGGAAGAACTGCCCCTTTCTTTACGACTGCACAATCAGGCGCTAGATTTCCTTGTAATATGGCAAGACCGCCGTCTTGAGAATAGGGTTTCTCGATTGGATGAATGACTTCTAGATCCAACACTTTTACACCATTCAAATTTTCTTTTACTGTTTTTCCAGTAACCGTCATGACATCGTTTTTTAGCATACCATGATTGTTCAATTCTGCCATAACAGCCTGTATACCACCAGCCTCATTTAAATCTTCAATACAATGCCTTCCTGCCGGGCTCAACTTACAAATCTGTGGCGTTTTTCGGCTTAAATCGTCTATTTCCCTCAGATCAATTTTAATCCCAGCTTCATTAGCTATCGCTGGCAAATGAAGTACTGTATTCGTTGAACAACCTAAGGCCATATCAACTGTCAAAGCATTAAAGAAAGAATCAGCAGTTACAATATCTCTCGGCTTTATATCATTTTTCCATAATTCCATTATTTGCATACCAACGTTTTTAGCCAGTCGGATTCGAGCTGATTGAACAGCTGGAATTGTTCCATTTCCAGGCAAACCTAAACCTAATACTTCGGTTATACAATTCATAGAATTCGCCGTATACATACCTGCACAAGAACCACATCCTGGAGAAGCTTTGCTTTCAAGTTCCTGTAAATCAGAAGGCGTCATTTTGCCACTACCGACTGCACCTACGGCTTCAAAAATGGATGCTAGTGTCACACGTTCCCCACGAAAACGTCCAGCTAGCATCGGGCCACCACTTACAAAAATTGACGGTATGTTAAGGCGAAGTGCAGCCATTAACATAGCTGGTACAATCTTATCGCAATTTGGAATAAAAACCAGCGCATCGAATGGATGTGCTCTAACCATAATTTCTACGGAATTAGCAATATGTTCACGACTTGCAAGAGAATATTTCATGCCTTCATGCCCCATTGCAATGCCATCACAAACACCGATAGCAGGAAATTCAAGTGGTGTGCCACCTGCTAGCCTTACACCTGCTTTCACCGCTTCTGCAATACTGCGAAGATGAATATGCCCCGGAATAATTTCATTGAAAGAGTTGACAATTCCAACCATTGGCTGTTGAATTTCCTTTTCGGTTAATCCATCGGCTTGAAATAATGAACGGTGAGGTGCTTTTTCAATTCCTACTTTCATCTGATCACTACGCATAAACGATCCTCCTCGGTTTATCTCAATTTATTAGTAACAATATATTGGTATGTTGGTATGTTGGTATGTTGGTATGATGGTATTACCAGTGATTACAATTATATACCATGAATCCTTATTTGCAATAAAAAAATAAAAGGAATCTGCAAATTTACAATTTCAGATTCCCGTATTATCTCAAAAAGTATTTAATTATTTAACCGTATGGTGGTAATTAAGTAAATCAATTTTAACCCATTCCAGGTGTTTCTTCATTGCTAATACAATCCCATTTTCATCACGATGTACTAAATTATCGTAAATATCATAATGCAGTTGATATGCACGCTTAGTGGCCCCTGGACCCTGACTTGTTTCACGAATTACTTCTCGAATAATGTCTCCGACACGATTTAAAACAAGAACAAGGATGTTATTGCCACTAGCTTTGGCTATACGGCTATGAAATTCTAAATCAGCAGCAAAATAATCATTGTGTTCCTTTAATTGTTCTTTCATCGATTTTAATATTTGCCAAAGTGAATCTAAATCATCCTGTGTTGCACGCTGTACGGCTAAACGACAACAAGATACCTCTATCATATCTCTGAACTCTATCAAATCCCGGACAGTATATCCATTTATTAATTTAATCATCAAGGGATCCATGAAATCACTGGCTGTGACAGATTTCACATACGTTCCGTTACCAGCACGTACTTCCAATAAATTTTTTGCAACTAAATCCCTAATTGCTTCTCGAACCGCAATCCGGCTAACTGCCATCATTTCACATAACGCCCTTTCTGATGGCAGCTTATCTCCTGGCTTATACTCTCCACTTTCAATAAGTGACCGTAATTGTTTGGCTACTTTATCTACAGCCGTCTCTTTTTTTATCTTTTGAAGCATAAATTTCACCTCCGTATTTCATGGCAAAATGCTTTTCATTGTATTCTAATTTAGACGCAAAATCCATATCATGCTTATATGTTATAGTATTTGTAAAATTAGTGCAAGTCTAAATGTATTCTATTTCACATGGTTGATTGTATAATGAATTCGAACACATGAAAGAAAATCTAAACGAAGCTTTTTATTATGATAAATCTTTCCCAATATACCAAAAGGATTTTTCGCCAGATTTCATATCCCATCTTTATTGTAAAATCAAACGAGAATCATCTGAAAAAGTCGATTCACAGAGATTCAACCTATCTTCGAAAGATAACGAACTCGAAGATAAAATCAAAACAATCTATCCCGTGCATGAAGACAACGAATTGATTAGAAGTTGGGAACTTCAAGCAACATTATGTCACGCGTAGAAGTCGGAAATACAATCCTTATAAGGAAAATTGGTAAGATAACACCAAACCTGTTAAGACTCCGCTTCGACCTCTGTACTCTACATCAGACAATCACGACAGATACCACTGATTTCAAATCTCACAAACTCGATGAGCAAGCGAAGGTGGTCAAAAAAACTCTACATTGCTTTCTTTTCCAATCTCTACACAGAAAGATTATCACCTATAGCGTCACAACCATCTTTGTTCGGATAGGAAGGTCTCCACTGTACTGAATAAGACCATCAAAATAACGTCAGACGTTAAGTATCGAAGCATGATCAAGGCTAGGCATACCAGATAAGCGATATGCCAACGATCAAAAGAAGAGGAATAAGGAAAAACTCGATTGATGCATCCCAATATACTATAGACTTCGTATATCGCTGCATAGAAAAATCATTGTAGTGTTTTGCTAGGGTAGTTAGGTCTAACTTTTTTGGAGCACTCCCAGTCATCAGTGTGAAATCTGATGACGGAGAGTCTCTTTTCATCACAGGGAGTTGGAATTTATCAATCTACGCAATCATAAATCCATTCCTATTTTTACTTCTTCGACGGGAAACCTTTGGTACTCCACTCGTTGTTTTCAACGAATTCAACCGTATGAAAGCCCATTTTTCTGATGCTCTCCCCTTTTCAAAATCCGAATGAGTCCCAATCACTCGATCCTTACTTTTCCCTGGTAATGAGGGCCACGGCTTCTACGTGATGGGTCCGGGGGAACATGTCGACGGGCTGTACTTTCTTGGTATGGTAGCCGTGGTCTTTAAGGTAAGCCAGGTCGCGGGCTAAGGTTGCCGGGTTACAGGAGACGTAGACGACGCGCTTTGGTTTGCTGTTGGCGATGGCTTTTAAGACCGGTTCGCCGCAGCCGGCACGGGGCGGGTCTAAGACGATGACGTCGGGCCGGACACCGTTTCTAATGAGTTCGGGCAGTTTATAGATGGCGTCGCCCAGGATGAATTGGGCATTGCCGATCTTGTTGTCTTTCGCGTTGCGGACGGCGTCACGGATGGCCGAGTCGACGATTTCGATGCCGTAGACTTGTTTGGCTTTTTGAGCTAAGAACAGGGTAATCGTCCCCGTACCGCAGTAGACGTCGGCGACGATTTCCCCGCCTTTCAAATCGGCAAAGTCGAGGGCCGTTTCGTAGAGGCGCTGGGCCTGTTCGCTGTTGACCTGGAAGAAGGACTGGGCCGAGATGTGGAAGGTCAGTGAACCGATGGAATCGTGAATGGTGCCGCTGCCGTAGATGGTCTTGGTCTTATTGCCCAAGATGACGTTGGTATGGCGTTTGTTGACGTTTTGGACGACGCTTTTAAGGCCCGGCACGTCACGGCGCAGGTATTGGACCAGGTCTTTCATGTGAGGGACCATATCGGACGCCGTCACCAAGCAGACCATGACTTCTCCCGTGTGGACGCCGACGCGACCCATGATATGGCGGACGATGCCCGTCCGAGCGTCTTCGTCGTAGGCCGGAATCTTGAAATCTTTCATCCACTGGCGAACGACGGCGGCGATGACGTTATTGCCTTCTTTTTGAATGGCGCAGTTTTCGACGTCGATGACTTCATGTGTCGAGGCCGCAAAACAGCCGATGGCAACGTTTCGCTTACCCGCCGGCAACGGGAACTGCATCTTATTGCGGTAATTCCACGGCGTCTTGGCGCCGAGGACGGGCAGGACGTCGACGCCCTGCAAATGACCGATGCGTTCCATGGCGTCTTTTACCTGCTGGCGTTTTTTCCTTCAGTTCGCCTTCATAGCTCAGGTGTTGGAGCTGACAGCCGCCGCAGCGTTCATAGACCGGACAGGGCGGCTTTTCCCGATCCGGCGACGGCGTGAGGATTTGCTCTAAGACCGCCGAGGCGTAAGTTTTCTTGACCATCGTCACCCGGGCCCGCACCGTTTCACCGGGCAGGGCATAGGGCACGAAGACCGTAAAGCCTTCATAGCGGCCAATGCCTTCGCCGCTCGTCCCCAGGCCTCCAATGGACAATTCATAGGTTTTCCCCTTCTGCACAGGGATTTGCCGTGTTTCTTTCATGAGTTTCCTTTCTTGGCAAAGGGCCTTGCCCGCTTCTTTCAAAAACGGTACAAGGCCTTTTCTCTGCCCTTTATAAGATGATGTCGCTGACGACAGGTTCCTGCACGGCAGCCTGTTCGTCGGTTACGATGATATGGTCGGCGACGCGCTGAGCAAGAATCATCATATCGGCGTCTTTCTTTCCGTATAAGGTGAATAAGGCTTCGCCGGGCCGCACGGGATCGTAGAGCTCTTTAAAGAGGCGGATGCCGACCATGGGCTCGATGGCGTCTTCTTTCCGGGCCGACGGCGCCATTCCATGGCGATTTCGACCGAGGGTCTCGGGCCGCTCGATGCGGGGTAATGTAGCCACCATCGGTGCTGACCGGCCGTAAA
>ENA-OQAB01001244-OQAB01001244.1-human-gut-metagenome-genome-assembly--contig:-NODE-1244-length-12231-cov-3.072373_pt1 | contig 12231 bp, 12 predicted proteins | sample MGYA00242490_ERZ504517 | MGnify/ENA primary metagenome ERZ504517 (study PRJEB26092, sample SAMD00036298) | human gut metagenome | host: Homo sapiens | study: EMG produced TPA metagenomics assembly of...
ATTTTTTTGTATTTTATTTATGCAGCTCTGCTGCCTCGTCCCAGTAAGCCTCCGGCTTCCAGCCGTCAGCAAGCAATTTTACCAGCAGCTTGCCGGTATTGGCAGCATCGTCATAAGCAGTATGCCACAAACCGCCTGTATCAACGTTTTGTTCTTCTGTTGCCTTCTTCAGCCCGGTCGTATACGTATCGCCTTTCAGCAGCTTATAAGCTGCCGCCAGATCAAGATAGTCTTCAGATAAAACAGGATTTTCCAATTTATGCCGTCTGCAGCCTTCCGCCACCACCTTATAATCCTCATCACCCCAGGCCACAAAATAAGTCTGCCCCGGTACATATAAAGCTTTGATCTGTTCAAGCATCTCTCCAAATTCTATTGCTGATTCCATATCCTTTTCAGTGATCATACAAAAATCCATTCCCTCTTTAGCCTGCTTCGGATAAAAATGCGGATGGACAAAATTTTGGATCTTACCTGTGACCGCAAGGGAAATTCCATCTATTTTCACCGCTCCGATCTCAATTATTTCTGAAAAAAAATCCTCGTGGACGTCCCATTCTTTTGGTGTATTGAGTAAACTCAAAATCTGCCACAAAAAAGTCCCTGCTCATCAATCTGCCACCATCTTTTTCATAAATATTTACATTAATTATAACACCATCTGCCATTAATGCACTATCTGCTGAATTTTCCGAATTATAAAATTTTGCCTAATTACTTAAACTTTCTCTAAAATAATGCTAAAATATAAAAGTTCATACTTTTATAAACAACAGGAGTGTTATAGATGCAGCAACATCAATTAAAAGGCAGCCTGATGCTGTTTTTCTGCGCCCTGATCTGGGGACTGGCCTTTGTCGCACAAAGCGTCGGGGCCGACCACGTAGGCGCATTTACCTTCATGGCCTCCGCTCATGATCGGTCGCGGTTTTTCTGATTCCCCTGCGTCGCCTTTTTTGACCGGCTTGCAGGCAGACCTTTTTCTATTTGGGGTACTGATAACAAAACAGAACGGCAGGACCTTATTACCGGCGGCATCGTCTGCGGTATCGTGCTGACTATCGCCAGTACTCTGCAGCAGATCGGTATCGGCCATACCACTGTCGGCAAAGCCGGTTTTATTACTACGCTCTATATCGTTATCGTGCCCCTTTTTGGGCTTATTGTACACAAAACCGTTACCAAACTGCAATGGCTCAGCGTTTTTATTGCCGCTGTCGGTATGTATTTTATCTGTATTACCGAAAATTTCAGCGTCAATTACGGCGATATGATCATTTTGGCCTGCGCCTGCTTTTTCGCACTGCATATCATCACTATCGAACGTTTTTCCGTATTGGTAGACGGTGTGCGGATGTCGCTGCTGCAATTTGCCGTCTGCGGTATTTTAAGTCTGCCTGCCATCTTCTTTTATGAAACGCCGTCCTGGGAAGCGCTTGACCAGGCCTGGCTGCCTATCTTATACGCCGGCATCATGTCCTGCGGCATCGCCTATACCCTGCAGATCCTTGGTCAAAAATACGTCAATGTTATTTTAGCTTCCATCATTTTAAGTATGGAATCCGTCTTTTCGGTTTTCGCCGGCTGGCTGCTACTGGGCGAACAGCTTTCCCTGCGTGAAATAGGAGGCTGCGTACTGGTCTTTGCCGCGATCCTGCTGGCACAGATGCCTCCCAAACAACAATAAAATAAAAACTTGCAACATAAACAAAACCCGTTTCTATACAAAATATAGAAGCGGGTTTTTATCTTAACCACTGCAAAATATACGCCTGCTGCTTTAACCAACGCTGCCGCATCTGATAATCAGGTAAAACACTGGCTACACGCTGCCAAAAACGGCGGCTGTGATTCATATTGCCAATATGGCTCAGCTCATGCACCACAACATAATCTAAAACTGCCAGCGGATAAAATACCAGCCGCCACGAAAAATTCAAATTTCCCTTTATACTGCACGAAACCCCAGCGTTTCGCCGCTGAAGACAGCTTCACACTCTGATAAACAACACCCATCAACTCCGCATAATGTGCTGTCCGTTCCTGCAAAACTGCTAAAGCCTGCTGCCGCAGCCATTTTTCCAGTGCCTGCTGCGGTTTGAACTGTGGACACAACAGCACTGTACCGTTTACCTGCACCTGCCCAACCTCCGTCAGACGCAGCGTATAGCTGTTATCCAATACAGATAACTGCATCCCATCGGTCAATATCAGCTGCCGCTTCTTCTGCACTGCGGCATAATGCTGCTGTTTCTGCTCTATCCACCCGGTCTTTGCCTGCACAAAATGTTCTATATCGCTCAAACGGGCCTGCAACGGTGCTCGCACCCTGCACTTGCCCTCGCTGTCGATCACAATAGCAATCGTCCTGCGTTTACTTCGTATCAACTCATAAGCTACTGTCATTCCTGTCTCCATATCTTTATGCTGTTTTTAAAATTCTGCCTAACCGCACACACGCACGATCATTTCCTTATTGTTCAACCCCGCCAGCCATTCGTGCGGAATACTGTCATAACCATAGTACAAACCTGCCAGACTGCCGGCAACGGCAGCAACTGTATCGGCATCCTCACCCAAATTTACAGCCCACAACAGACATTCGCGGTATGAATTCGTATTGGCCAGACACCACAACGCCGCTTCCAGCGTATCTACAACATAACCGCTGCTCTCGATTTCATCTGCCGGCAATTCATACACACTGCGGTCAATAATACGGCTGTAATAATGCAGCTCACGGTTATCATCTGCATCAGCCACCTGCCGCAGATCATCTACAGCCCTGATAACACCCCGCACAAGTAAAGTTGCCAGCTTAAAACGCTCCCGGTGCTGAATGATCTCACCGGCAACAGCACAATACAAAAAACATCCCAAAGTGCAGCAAATATGCGCATGGGTCAGCGCCGAAACATTACGAATGATTTCATATCGTCCTGCTGCCGGCTGTGCCTGCAAATAAAACTCTACCGGCAAAATCCGCATCAGCGAACCATTACCGCAGTTCCATTCGTTACGCGGTGCGCAGCACTCCAGAGGTACTCCGTTCAAATAATTCAGCAGCGCCTGCTTCGTTGTTGCGCCAATATCAAAGGCCACGCCTTCAGGCGTCAGATAGCCATATTCCAGCCACTTGGCAAAACGCCGCAGCAAATCATGATAATCAAGCCGCCAGTCATTTTCGCGCAGGCTTGCTAAAGTGCACAGGGTCAGACTGGTATCGTCCGACCACAGACCCTGCCTCATCTCAAGTACCGGGCTGAACTTCAGACTTTCGCGTGTTTTTCCCTGCGCCGGCTGCCCCAACGCATCGCCCACCGCCAAGCCTAAAACGCCGTTTAAAATATAATCAGTCATATTCTTCCTCGGTCAGCTCAAAACGGTATTGCTGCTCCACCTCGGGATACTTTTCACGATCCACCTCGGAAGCAAACATCGCGTAAGGCCGCACATAATAAGCAAAATCATCATACAAAGCCTGATAAACAACGCACTGCTCACCTGTTTCAGTATGCTGTGCCACAACTAACACCTTATAGTCCTTCCCTTTAAAATGCCGATAGACCCTGCCTGCCAAAATCTTACGCATAACAATTACCTCATTCAATATTTAAAATTCATTCTCACAGCTGTTTTTAAAACTCACGTTCCAGCCCTTCATGCGCCAGCTCCATATTCTCTATCGCATTTTCATTACTTTCGGCGTTAAACCCCGGAACACAATGTTTAACAGGCCAGGCGTTAACAAGCTGCCAGCGTGCCATTACTTTTTGGCAATCGTCCAAAAGCTCGATCGTCACATTTTTCCGCTCAAACTCTCCACGCTCAACACTTTCAAACCAATCCGTTAAATACCGCGAAACAGATGTGCCCCATCTCAGTGTTGCGTTACCATACTTTTTTTAAGCCCGGCATTTTCACAGGCGTGCCTGCCTGATGATCACCTGCCCGGTATTCTATGGGCTCGTCAGCCATCTCAGGTGCTGAAACTTCTGAAAAATACCCTACTGCTTTACCATCTATCAAAACATTAAAATTATAATTTTTTAAAAGGATAGCCTGTTGCCATTTGCTCTCACTCCTTTATAATTGCCGCCCGATATTCTCATGCAGCCTGTATCTATATTTTACCCTATTTCAGATTCAAGTTACCAGCGAAATAATTATGACTTCAAATAAAAAACAGCCTGCAGCAGTTATCATAAGCTACAGACTGTCTAAAGTACAGTTCTTTAATATTTTTATCGGCTCAGCTACATAAAATCTAAAATAGTTACCGGCAACAACTGCATCCCGAAGGCTGGTAAAATGACCAGCAGAACATCGGCAACCAGTAAAATCACCGTGCTCCAGAACAACAGCTTACTTAGAATATGTTCATCCCGTTCTTCTTCAGTAAGATTGCGCAGAATAACATTTTCGACGAGAAAGCTGGCAGCGCCATAATAAAGCCCTATCACCGCCAAGCTCATAACTGTCGTTCCCAGCTCACCGCTTACTTTGATCCTCATAAATTTCATCCCCTATCTTATGTATGTTTTTTACTTTGCCAACCGTTTTTTACCTGCTGCATTTTTACTTTCAAATCAGTAAAATTAAAACTGCTGAGCTGCGTCCACAAGTCATTTTTATCCCTGAATGGAAACAGTCGTATATTTTAGTACCGGAAAAACACCAAATAATCTGTATGTCGTATCTTCGATATCGATACTCTCAATATCCTTATACAAATATACTCCGGCTCTTGTTAATACCCCGCCAAAAATTTCCAGCCCGTTTTCATAAATATCTACTCTGTAGCTGCCGGCCTGCCAAAAAAATACAGCAGCCGTCCCCACTGCGCAAGTTGCTAAAATCAGCGGCATCATACTTATTCCACCGTCAATTACCGCCATAACCGCCATCAGCAGAAGAAATCCTATCACCCCTGTCGACATCAGCCTGTTCGACTTCACCACATCAAGCAGCCCCCGCAGTCCAGTACTGTTTGCATCCATCCAAACACCTCACCTATAGTTTTGCTTAACAATATAGCATATATTATTTGCAAAGTCACTATCCAGATTAAAAGTTAACAATCAGCTAAATCTAAACAGCCCGGCGCCTATCCTTTGAAAAATAACAAAACATTGCCAGCAATGACTATCTGTGTTATAATCTCACTTGATATTGATGAGCCGATATCTTTTGCTCCGCCTGGAGCACAAAGCACCTGTGTTTTCACGCAGGTGCTTTTGACTTTTATGCTTCAGCATATCCGCAACTTTGACAGCAATGCCGTAATAAATAATAAAAAACAAACCCTATAACTTCTGACGAAGTTATAGGGTTACTTTTCAATCTGGTGGAACTAACTGGACTCGAACCAGTGACCCCCTCGATGTCAACGAGGTACTCTAACCAACTGAGCTATAGTTCCGCAACGATGTTATTTTAGCGCAGAATCACCTTTTTGTCAAGCTGTGACAGCGTAAAAATCAATGTCCCCAGGCTGTCCGGCAGTTTATTCCCGTATCGTAACTTTAGTACCGACCTCGACATATGGCAGAAGCTCCAGCAGCTCGCCGTTACGCATCCGCACACAACCTTCAGAAACCATCGTACCAATGGATTCCGGCGCATGTGTACCATGAATACCAATCCCGTCCCAGCCTGTTACCAGAGAAATGAAATTAGGCCCGTAAGCCCCTTTAATCTCACCTTTGCCGTCGCCGAAATCATGCGTCCAGTACGATGCGTCTAAAATCTCGTCCACCTCAAAATTACCTGTCGGCGTAGTCATATCGCCGGCACGCTGCTTTTGACCCTGTTTTGCCCCAACAGCAACGCCCCATTGCTTAATTACTTCGTTATCCTTCAGCACATACAGCTTGTACTCACTTTTATCTATCAATATCGTATAAGCAGGTTTAACAGCTTCCGGCTGCTTTTGCTCCTCTTTAGGAGGCTCTGCAGCAGAGGTTTCCGGCTTGACCTCCTGCCCTGGCTGCTCAGCAGTCTGCGCCGACTGCTGCTGAGATGTCTGCTGCGGCACCTGCTGTTCTTTACTCAGCCCGTCTAGATACCATATAGCAGCCGAAACCAGCACACCGATCAAAATTATTACAGCGGCGATCTGTTTCTGCTGACGCTGCCGGCGCCTGACACTTTCTTCCTTAAACTGGTCTTTATAAGATTTGCTCACAGTAACATCTCCTTTATGTTTTTATGGTATAACCGCCGCCAGATTTTTTGTCAATCGCTGTAAAAATATTTACTAGCAGGTGCAGCCGTGTTAAAATATAAATAAACTATTAACCTTTGATGACGGAGGCCCATATGGAAAACCTGACTGTAAACTTTCAGCTGCCTGCCGCTGCAGTTTTTTGTCCCGCTACTGCTGGACGACGGACACGGCGATTATAACCGCAGCTACGAACAATACGAAAACAACGACATAGATTATGCAGATTATTCGACCGACCACCGCGATAACAACTATCGTAATTTTGAAAAGAAAAAACGTAAAAAGACACAAAAAGAAATCGTCGCCGATATTTTAAAACGCTGGGATTAAGCACAACAAAACCACTCAACTATAAAAGCTGAGTGGTTTTTATATTGCCAGCTTAACCTGTTACCTGCTTTATAACAACATGCAAAAGCAGCTTGCAATTTCTGCCCGCTGCTTTCACAAGCCTGCACCCCTCACTTATACATTGCTAATATTCCCCTATAACAATGCAAAGTTATCAAAACGTCCATCTGGCGCCGATGTTCCACTGCCAGTCTTTAGTAAAATCACTGCCTGAGCTGCGTTCCACATCCAGATAAACATGACTGTTTTTACCTGCGGCAAAAGCGGCGCCAACACCATATTCAAACCAGGTATCGTTAAAGGTATCGCCAACCTTAACTCCATCCCTGCCGTCATACATCGTTACATCATAACCGCCGCCGAACTCATGCAGCAGATTGGCCTTAGCATAAACGACGCCTTTGCTGCCGACCTCTTTGCCGATATTGAATCCGATACGTCCGACAGCGCTTTTGATCCCGCTCTGGCTGACTTCGATACCATTACTGGTAGTATAACTGTCACCTCCCAGATAACCTAAAGTAAACTGGGCCTGCGGCTCGATATACCAGCCGTTGTGCAAGACATTTTTACGGCCGTATTCAGCACTCAGCGATACGCCGGTATTGTTAAAATCACCGGTGATCTTATTATTTTTCGTATCGTACACCTTAAAATCATTCTCCAGATTACTGACTTTAAACACCACATCCAAATAATGCCCTTTACTGCCGATTTCCGTATTATAGAAACTGATCGCCTTGCTGCTGTTGTCGCCGCTGCCACGATTGTAACTGCTGTCGCCGTCAACATAGCTCACCGCCGCCCCCTGATAACGTATCTTGTCGTCAGTATTTTTAGTTATGGTATCGTAACCCAGCTCGTAAGAAGTATACTTGTTTTCAAAATCAAATTTTCCGTCACGGCCGATTTTTGTTCCCCGCAGCCGGAACCAGGCCCCCTGGGCTTCTTCGCCATTATGCCGCAGCTCACCCATACGCTGCAGCAGCTTGTCGTTTTCTGTCCGCCACGTGTGATAGTTCAGCGCATTGGCTGCAAGGATCGTATCCGTACTGGTAGTAGGCTGATCAATATTCGTTACCTGCTTCAAATACCAGTCCTTAGTATAATTACCACTCGTATCGGCAGTATCCTGATGATCCAGCTCATAACGCTTCCAGTACAGCGTCCCCTCACCATCTACAGCGGCAAAACTGCCGTTATGGTTATTGACAGTCGCCAGCACCGTACCGACGCCTTCTTCCCCTACAGGCGTATAACCATTGACCTCGTACAAATCAATATATTGCGTCCCGGTCAACGTATCGGTAACATACAGCTTGTCGCTGTTCAACGAATTCTGACTGGCATCGATATCCATTTCGATAACGCCGTTCTCACCGCTGAGATTCTCTACCGTCAAAGTACTGAAAATATTACTGTCGTGAGTCATATCCACTATCGAATTATCGTTATGCAAATGCGTCAGGTTAGAATCACCAGTCACCTTCCAATAGGAAGCCTCCTCCAGCGAAATATTAGTTTCAGCTGTACTGGCAGTGCTTACCCAGCCCTCGATAAACGATCCGCTATTAGTAGTAAGATCAACTGTGCCGCCACTGTTATTAAGGATATTGCCGTAAATATTATATTTGCCCGCATTACCCACCACGCTGCCGTCATTATAAGTATAAATAGCATAGCTCGCAGTACCGCCCTCAGTCGCACTGATAACAGCTCCATTTAACACAGCCTCGCTGCCGGCACCTTGTGCCAACACACCTGCTGCCCATCTATTACCATCATCTGCACTGGCGATAATAGTAAGGTCTTTAGCGCCTTCAAATTTGCCTGTGTTAAATACATACACACCCAACGCCACGCCGTCCCTGCTGTTAGCAGTGATAGAAGCATTTTCCCCCAAAGTAACCTTAGCGTCGTTAAAACCAACCTCGACTCCTCTGGTATCCTTTCCGCCTGTAACAAATAACCTCAACCCATCACCAACAGAAATAGTAGCTCCGTCATAAGAATCGATACCATAAGTCCAGCCAGTTCCCGCATTGATAACATTCAACTCTAAATTATCGCCAACTTCAATAATACCTGAATCCATTGTCGCATTATCACCGGCATACATACCCTTCATCACATTAGGCTGATTATTGGAATCCAGACCGCTGACATTACCGGAAACAGTGATTTTAGAATCATCACCGATTTTTACAACTCCGGAAGCATATGTCTTAATACCATAAACATCCAGATTATGTACCGTTCCTGAAGTATCAATAAAATTCATCTCGATCTGCTTCAGGTCAATCGTGCTGTTATAGCCAAAAATACCAATAGAATCGTAGCCACTGTTTGTAGAGTTGGCAAAACCATTAATATCCAGCTTGATAGCACCGCTATTATAAATAAAATCATTACCACTGGCATAAATGCCCTTCGTAACATGGCTAATGCTGCTGGAGTCGATAGACGCTATTCCCCCAAGCGCCTCCAACTCACTTACTGTCGAAAATGGCTGATTGACACCTTCAGCAGCCCACACCACATTATTTAATGACATTGCTAAAACGCTTGCCAAGACTGCTTTTTTAATTACATCTTTTTTCCTTTTCATAGTTTAACCCTCTCCTTTACAATTGCTCTTGGTTTTTCATTCGCTTATGCAAATCAACTAAAACCATAGATACTTCGCTTATAGTATAACAAATTAACTGCTTTAACAAGTTATTCCAATCAGTTTATCACTTCATTTCTGAATTATCACAGCAATTTTTGTGTGATACAGATGCTTTATCCGTTCTTTACCTTTAATGCTTTTCGTTTTTAACAAAATTATTACCACTAAAAGATTGTAAATATAACTGTTAAGTTATAATAAGTTACGCATAATAAAATAATTAAAAAAAGCACAGACCAATATAGTCTGTGCTTTTATAATCTTCTCAAATCTAAATACTGCAATAAAGAAACGATATCTTTATCAAAAAAAATCAATCAAAATTCAAACCTTACTCCTGCATTTACCTGCCATTTTTCTGGATATCAGCGCCAAAGCTCCGTTCGATATCGCCATATAAATGACTGGATCTGCCCAGCTTGATATTACCACCCAAACCAAGCTCAAACCAGGTATCGCCATAATCATGCGATTCACTCAATGTTTCCCCATTGCCCGCCAGCATCCTGACATCACGGTTACCGCCAAACTCATGCAGCATATTCACTTTCAGATATACATCGTTGCCTGACGCATCTTTTTTGCCTGCTACTACGCCCAACCGTCCAATGCAGCTGTTTACACCGCCCATATAAACATTATTGCCACGATCAGATCGTGTAGCTGCTGCTTCCTAAACGCCCTATGATCACCTGGGCCTGCGGTTCGATAAAAGTCCCCTGTGCTTTATTCAGCTCTATGGTTTTTCCGTATTCCACACTCAGGCTATACGCACGGCTCTTTGCCTTGGCCTTATCCGGATAATCGCCATAGGACCTGATGTCCGTATCAAACTGGCCGAAGCGAGCCACTACATCTGTATAGCTGCTGTTATCCCCATGCCAGGTTCCATAAATACTGCCTGCAAAAAGCTTGTCTTTACCGCTGCCATAACTGTAACTCGTATGCCCGCTGCCATTTTCAACTGCAAAGCCATAAATGCTTTTGGCATTGGCTGCCTTATCATAACCAAGCTGATACATATTAAAGCTGCCGTCAAAATTACCGCTGCCAAATTTCCCACCGCTGTATCGTGCCCAGATACCGTCATCGTCACTTTCATTAGTATGGAACCGCAGCTCACCAAAACGTTTCCGCAGGCTGTCGTTAGTATTGCGCCACAAGGCATAACTGCTATCAACCGCATCCAGCAAAACCTGCGAGTCATTATTCACTGCTTTAGCTATTTTCGTTAAATACCATTGATCTTTGGTTCCCTGCGAGCCATCTGTCAACGTAACATTTTCACCATTTTCAAGTGTCGGTGTCACATCCCACAAGCCGCCGGCATTAAGGTTTTTGCCTACAAAATTTACATTTTGGCTGGCATCAGTTATTAAAAGTAAATTCTTAGCACCGGTAACCATATGCCCATTAATCAAACTGGCATCTTTGACCTGTATATAAGTAGTTCCAGCTGCTGCGTTAGTGATATTCACCTTATCGCCGGTTTCAGCTGCAAGGTCGGTATCCATTATAAAGTTACCGCCGGTGCCGCTGTAATCAGTAATAGCTAATTCTGTTGCAGCTGTATCGTCAAAAGTCATATCTACTGTCGCGCCATTGTTTACCATAAGACTAGCAACTGAATTGCCGAAATCAAATTTTGATACTCGCCAAAGCGCACTATTATCCAAGTTCACGACAGCTTTGCCACTATTTTGCGAAAAAATAAAACCTTCTAAAACAGAATCTGCTCTATCTAAAGTCAGGTTCAGATTACCATTGTCTACAGTAATGCCGCCTTTTATGACCACCTGCTTGCCGCCGGACTGATTGATATTGATCGTACCATTATCTTTTATACCAATGGCCTTATTATACTCATAAGTATCCTTGGTATTATCCTTATTGATAAAAACATCATTTTCAAAGTTTGCACTTGCACCACCTTTTGCAACAACTGCATTACCCGCAGTTCCGGTTGCAAAAGATATATCTGCCACACCTTTTATTTTTGCTGTAGAACCTTCCTTTTGAACCCACAACCCACCTTTGGAATTTGTACCTGACACATTTATTTTCAATGAATCCTCCATTTCAATTTTTCCGCCCGAAGAAACCATAATACCGATATTAGACCCGGTATCGCCGCTCACTTTGACAGACAAAGCCCCTTCAAACAAGGCACTGCTATTTTGCTGGATCAGTATCCCATTATTCCCGGTCTGCATATTTCCGCCAACTGTTTCGATAGATACTCTATCCTTAGCATGGAACAGACTATTATTTCCAGTCGTATATATTCCAAAAACCTTATTATGAGTTGCGCTGGCATAAATATCCACCGCATGATCAAAATTCACAACGCCGGCAGCTACGCAGGTTATTGCAGCATGAGTAGCATTTGCATCTAAGTCCGTACTCGTACAGGTCAGTTTAGTGTAGTTATTTTTAAAATTTATCGTACTGCCAATATTAGCTCCGTTAGCCAATATCCCCTCTACCTTATCTCCATCTGCTACGGATCCTGAAAAAATTATATCGTTACCGGTAAAATCTAAGGTAGCACCTGCATAAGCGTAGGCAATAGCATTGCCTTGGCTGGATGGTTTGCCGCTGCCAAGTATATTCAGGGTTCCCTGCGCATTGATTGTAACATTTTTGTTTTGATCAATAGTAATAGCCGGCTGCTTATCCATATTCTGATTGATCGTATGATTGTCAGTAAAATTTAACGTGGTACCATCGGCTACATCCTGTCCATCCACTATAGCGGCTTCTGCTATCGGGAGCGCGGATGTCCCCCCCAGATATACACACGACATTGTCAGCAACGATATCATTACCTTTTTGCTTAAAACTTTCTTATTCATCTTCTTTAACTTCCCTTTCATCTCTTTTCTTTAGGATTAGGCCTTTGTTTATAACAGGAATAACTGCAGTAATACTGCCGTTTTCTTCCTACCAAAGCAGTATAGACATGATATGTTTTATTGCA
>ENA-OQAB01001246-OQAB01001246.1-human-gut-metagenome-genome-assembly--contig:-NODE-1246-length-12219-cov-6.009676_pt1 | contig 12219 bp, 15 predicted proteins | sample MGYA00242490_ERZ504517 | MGnify/ENA primary metagenome ERZ504517 (study PRJEB26092, sample SAMD00036298) | human gut metagenome | host: Homo sapiens | study: EMG produced TPA metagenomics assembly of...
TACAATAACCGACGTATCAAGGCAAAGCTAAAGGGCTTGCCGCCTGCTATTCACAGACTACAAGCCCTTTCGGTTGCTTGAACAATTTTTAATCCAAAATATTGTCTAACTTTTGGGGGTCAGTTCAATATAAAAGAAAGGAAGGCGGGCATTTTTATTGCCTGCCTTCCTTGGGTTTTTGATCAAAAATGCGCTCCGCAAGGACATTCATTACCCCATCAATCATGCGAAGCAAAAAGGCGCCCCCTGTTTCAGGAAGCCCGCAGGTGAAACGCCTTGTTTTCAGAGAAACGTAGGGGCCATGCGGTCGAAAACGGTCGAAGATCGTTACGAACCGCAGGGAGTAACAAAGCAAAGCCAATTGGCCCTGTGGAATCAAAGAGATGCAGACGGCCTGCCCAAATAACACGGGTTCAAGAGTACCATCTGTTCACGGGAACAGTTCGTTACCGGCTACTTTTATCGATCATGATTCACTACAATTTCTCCCCTGGCGATCACCATCCGGATTTCCATATCCCGATCCAACACAAGAAGATCCGCGCGCTTGCCCTGCACAATGCTGCCCGTCTCCTTATCCGCGTGGATCACGCGGGCCGGATTAATCGTGCAGGATTTGAGCGCCTGACGGAATGGGATGCCAAACCGCAGCACGTTGCGGAATTCATCATAGAGATTCGTCGTGCTTGCCGCAATCGTTCCATCTGCAAGCAGGGCTTTTCCATCGCGCACATAAACCTTCTGCCCGCCCAACTCAAAGTCGCCATCCGCAAGCCCAGAGGCCATCATTGCATCGCTTACGATTACACTGCGGTCTTCCCCAAGGAGCTGAAACGCAATGCGCAGGGTGGCCGGCGCGATATGGAAACCATCGCAGATCAGCTCTGCTGTGACCGAATCGCTGTCAAACACTGCGCCGACCACGCCGGGCGTGCGGGAACCCAGCTGCGTCATCGCGTTAAACAAATGCGTCGCATGGGAGAACCCGGCTTCAAAAGCTTTTTCGGCTGTTTCATAATCGGAATTTGTGTGCGCAGCGGATACCGTGCAGTATGCCTTGGCCCGCGCGGCAAAGGCATTGGAGCCCTCTGCCTCCGGCGCCACATCCACCAAACACACGGGGCAAATCTCATGCAGCTTTAAAAACTCCTCAAAATCAGGCTTTCGAATAAAATCTCCGCATTGGGCGCCCTTCTTGGCGGCAGAGATATAGGGGCCTTCCATGTTGATGCCCTGTATGTAAGCGCCGCACTCATGGCCGCGATAATCACGGGCGATCCGCAGGCTTTCCGCAAGCTGCTCAAAGGGAAGCGTCATCGTAGTAGGGCAAAAAGAGGTTACGCCGTGGTTCGTCAGAAACCGCGACATTCCTGCAAGCGATTCTTCCCTTGCATCACAGGTGTCGCCGCCCATTGCGCCATGCGTATGAATATCGATAAACCCGGGCACCACCGTGCAGCCGGAAAGGTCAATTCCACTGCCTGTCTGAGTGCCTCCAACCTGCGCTAAGATTTCATTCTCCACCGCAATATCGCCCTTCTGGGGTAAAAACGCTTCGTTATAATAAACGGTATTCTTTAAAATCATACATCCGTTCTCCTATTCTATCTGAAGTGTCTAGGCATCCCCCGGCCACCGCCAGTCTCCCATGATGCCGATGCCCAATGGCTTTTTCAATGCATAAAACAAAACGTCTGATCCTGAATAAAATCTCCCTCCGTGCCGCAAACGATTTGTCTGAAGCTATTATATCATGATTCCATTGCGCAAGGCGCAATGAGCGGCGCAGCCGCAGGGCGTTAGCCCGAATCAATGATTCAATGTTCTCCGAAGCTCTTGGAAGCTTTGCTTCCTTAGAGATTCGTGAGGTTATTATATCACAGCCTAAAACAAAATTCCACATGACAAACGAAACGGCCGCGGTTTCCCCGCGGCCATTTTCATCAGCTATGCAATTGTGTTCTCAGGCCTGCCTGCAATCCCCTATTTGCTTGTTTCAGGCGCATGAGGACGCGCACAGCCCGCAATGCCGTAAACGCAACCATTAGCCCGACGATCACCTTCCGAAGCACCGACAATGTTCTCAACGTATTCGCGGCCAGCGCCAGCATACGCAGATCACGCAGCATCTCATCCATAATATATAACCGATCCTTTCCCACGCTAAGCCGCAATTGATGCGGTTTTGGCGCGGCTAAAATTGCGAGCTGCTTTTTACCCGGTTACCCGTTGGTCAACAGCACGCCATGCGCAATGCCGGGGATTGTTTCGCCCTGTTTTGCAGATACTGCGCTCATCAATGCGCCGGTGCCCACAAAAAGCACGCGTTTCAGCTCCCCCTGCTTAAGCCTGCTGAGGATATAGGAGCACACCACGGATCCGCTGCATCCGCAGCCGGATGCGCCTGCATTGACATCCTGGGCATCTAAATCGTAGAGCATCAGGCCGCAATCCGCATGCACGCCTGCGATATCGATCTGATAATCCTTGCGTAGCAGCTCGATGAGCAATTTGGAGCCGACGGCGCCAAGATCGCCCGTCAGGATCATATCGTAATCCTCCGGTACTGTGCAGGTATCATGCAGGAAAGCGGCAATGGTCGAGCTGGCCGACGGCGCCATGGCTGCGCCCATATTGTTTGCATCTTTAATGCCGAGATCCTGCATTTTCCCGATAATAACCGATTCCACGCGCGGCCCTTCTCCCGAGGAAGCAAGCACTGCCGCGCCGGCCGCCGTTGCTGTCCACTGTGCGGAGGGCGGGCGCTGGCCGCCGTATTCCAACGGCAGGCGGAATTGTTTTTCCGCCGAGCAGAAATGCGAGGAGGTGGAAGCAACCGCCAGCCCCGCCGTGCCTGTATCGATAAACACAGATGCCATCAAAAGCCGACAGTGCCATCGTCGAGCAGGCGCCATACAGCCCTGCAAACGGCATATCGAGCTCCCGAATGCCGAAGCATGTGCCGATACACTGGCTTAAAAGGTCACCCGCAAAAATCACATCTACATCCGCCGGGCTCTTCTGCGCTTTGCTCAGCGCACGAATTACGGCCTCCCGGTGCAGCTTACTCTCCGCCTTCTCCCAGGAAACCTCGCCCAAGGTTGTATCATCAAAAATATGGTCAAACTCCGCCGCAAGGGGGCCTTCCCCTTCCTTTTTGCCCGCCACCGCAGCAAAGCCCTGTACCACAGGACGGGAAGGCAGTGTAATGGTGAAACGGCCAGTCCTAATCGCCATAATCCTTCCCTCCTTAAAACAACCGAAAGATCCATAGGATCAGCCCATAAAGCACTGCGGCAGCCGGCCCGTATAGGATCACTGGCCCCGCCACGGAAAAGATTTGCGCGCCGGTGCCGAGAATGCGGCCCTCGCTCTGGAACTCCATCGCCGGGGAAACCACCGCATTTGCAAAGCCTGTAATCGGCACAATGGTACCAGCCCCCGCATGCCGGGCAATTTTGTCGAACACACCGAACGCCGTTAGCAGCGCCGTGATGGCAATCAGCGTGACAGATACCGTTGTTTTCGCCTGATCCTCACTGAGATGCGCCATTAAATAAAGGCTGTTGAGCCCCTGGCCGATCACGCAAATCAGCCCGCCGATCAAAAATGCTTTGAGCGTATTGAGCACCTTGTGTGAAGGCGGCGAAGCCTGATCTGCCATCTTGCTGTATTCATTCCCTGTAACCGCCATAAATAACGTCTCCTTTATATTCAGATGACATTTGTCATGGCTTTATTTTCTCCGCGGTATGGAACGTTATGCGCTCAATACAGCCCGCAAAATAAAAAGAATCACTTTTCGCCCTCACTGCATGTCAAATATGGTCAAATGGAAGCACTGATCATTCACAGTTCGTTTACAATTTTTTCTTAACTTGCACACATGCGCCGTTTATTATAAAATGCATATGATATGTCTTATTGCTAGCTTGGGGAGTGGTTATTTTGCCGCTGATCGACATCCGCAATGTTTATAAAATCTATAATCCCGGTGAAAACGAGGTGCATGCGCTTGACGGCGTTACCTTGAAGGTTGAACGGGAAGAATTCGTTGCTATCGTGGGGCAGTCCGGTTCCGGTAAATCAACGCTGATGAATATGATCGGCCTGCTTGACTCCCCCACCAGCGGCGAATATTACCTCGATGACGAGGACGTTTCCAAGCTTTCAGACGATAAACTCTCCGAAATCCGCAACAAACAAATTGGTTTTATTTTTCAAGGCTTTAACCTGATTCCCAGCCTCACTGCGCAGGCCAATGTTGAGCTGCCGCTGGTTTATCGCGGCATGGCGGCGCAGGAACGGCATGAGCTCTCCATCAAGGCGCTGGAACGTGTCGGGCTCGGGCACAGGCTGGATCACCGCCCCTCAGAAATGTCCGGTGGCCAGCAGCAGCGCGTGGCGATCGCACGCGCGGTGGCAGCCCGTCCCCCTGTCATTCTGGCCGACGAGCCTACCGGCAACCTTGATTCCCATTCCGGCAAGGAGGTCATGCGCATCCTGCATGAGCTCAGCGAGGAGGGCCGCACCGTGATTCTCATTACACATGATAATGGGATTGCGGCGGAGGCGAAACGGGTCGTCCGCATTCAGGATGGCAAAGTGGTGGATGATTATCTCAACAGCTAATTGCACCGCAAGGCAAAGGTTTTTTTAATAAATTTTAAATTTTTCTAGTTTTCCTGCTGTTTATAAAATAATATAAACAGCAGGTTTTTTTGATTGCAATGCGTGGCAACGGCCCCGTTGTGCATATTGGGTATAAAAAGGAACTGTTGCAAAATGAAATATTTTGCAACAGTCCCCATAAAAATCTGTTTACGCTGGATGACGAGAAACTACCCTTTTGTCCCTTTCTGCGTTTATTCATGCATGTTCAACGCGCCCAAACTGCTGGACTCAAACAGCGCCTATGAGATATACGGTGAGGGATTCACACGCGTGCCGTTGCGGATCACCTCAAAATGCAGGTGCGGTCCGGACGAATTACCCGTTGAGCCAATGCTCGCGACCTGCTGGCCCCGTGAAACCTGCTGGCCCACACGCACTCGGATTGAGCCGGATTTGCAGTGGGAATAGCCCGTTTGCAACCCATTTCCGTGATTGATGACAACACGGTATCCATGGCCGGTGGAATCCCACCCGGCATAGGTCACTGTGCCGCTGGCCGCAGCTACAATCGGGCGGCCTGACGCGCCATTGGTTGTAATATCCATTCCCCTATGGCCATTATGACCAAATCTCTGCGAAACCTGATGCGCTGTAGGGGCTGGCCACATTAGCTTTGTGGATACGGAACCACTGCCATAATAAATTGGCGATGTGGAGGAACTGTATCCGCTCGAACTCCCTTTGCTGCTGTAGCTGCTCTTGGACTTCGTGCCCACATTCACCTTTTTGGGCACCGGGTTTTTCACGACTTTTACGCTCACTTGCTTCGTGCTCACTGCCACATTATCGACATATGTCACCAGCTCCGTGATTTGGCGCTCCCCGTTGACTCCCTCCTGCACCGTTTTCGTCCGCCCCACATACATGCTGGACGTCTTTGTCTCTTCTGTTTCATATGGAATTTCTTCCGTGCGCTGCACCGTTTTCATAATCTTCACACGTAAGTAGTTCACTTCATTCGATACCAGCAGCTGATCCCCTACATGGATCGTTTCCGTCAGCCCACTGTTCATCCCCATCAGTTCCTTCGTCGTCAGGTCGTTTGCCTGCGCGATCCCTGATACCGTGTCGCCTTCCTTTACCGTATAGTATACCGCTTCCGCCTTCTTGCTCCTCAGCTTCTGTTCCAGACGCTCCGCATCCCACACCGTCTTTTCATTATCCGGATACAGGCCCTGCACATAGTTAACTTCTTCCACAAAGTCCGCAATTGTGTTTGCTTCATTTGTTTTCTTTTCATTCAAAATTTTATCGAATACGCTTACCGCATCCGTTTCGTTTTTCACCGCGCACACAAACTGCCCATCCACATACACGCCGCATGCATTTGTGATCTTGCTGCTTGAATGCTCAATCAGCTTATCTGACATTGTGTTGGCATCCGTCAGCTGATCGATCGATACTGGCCGCAGCTTATACGTTGGCTTCGATATCAGCTCACCCGTGCTCTCTGTTTCTTCCGCCGCAAGGCTCCGTGTGCCCAAGTTGACAACCCGACCGGTCGCTCCAGCGGTTGAAACATTTTCCACGGCGGGCTGCTCTTCAGCCTGTTGGCCGCCTGTCATAATTCGGCTCCGTGCAAGCTTCTCAGCCTCTAAATACACTGATTCGCTCGCCACATAGCCAATTTTTTGATTATTATAGCTCACTTCCAGCGCAAAGGTGACACTCCCCCAATGCGCCACTGTCGTTGCAAGCAGCACACACGCGCCAATGGGCAACGCTGTATTAAACAGTGTTCCAAACAGCTTCTTATGACGCTTGACTGCTTTTGCCGCATAATGCCCCAGCACAGGAAACGCCGACAGCGGGCTTTCTTTTATGCATCGCCTCAGGTTCGAACGCACACTGCGCATCTCTACCCGCAGATACCTCGCCTCATCCGCTGCCTCATGGTAGGCGCGGAAGGCATACCGGTCCACCGTTACAAACACGAAGCGCCCGCCAAACCGGAGCATCTGGAACGGCAGCCTCAGATACCGCTCAATATGCCGGTAAAACCGTTTGATATACCGCTGCGTCTGCATTCCCACCAGCGATACCCACCGGTAGATTGACAAAAGCGCCGCGTTGCCAGGATGCTTTGCATCCTGCCATTGCGCCAAATCGGAAGCGGATTTGCTTTTCTTTTGATGCTTCTTATTTTCTACGGCCTGCGCCGTTTCTATATTGCCTGTATCCCTGATGGCTTCCTCCTGCGCGGGCTTTTCCCGTTTGGCATCTTTCAGCCCCATGCGGGAACACCTCCATCTTTGATTTCCATACAAAATGGTTACAATTTGGTTACAATTTAGTTCCCATTATACACACATGGACGGTTCTCCGCAAGCTTTACGGCTATTTTTCGGCGATTTGTACAATCAAATTCTTTTATTCTGGGTATTTTAGCTGAATGCTTGTCCAATTCTCCAAAATTTTTTTCCATTTTTTGTGATTCTTTTTTGGCCCCATCCAAATCATGGTCGCGCCAGTTGCCGCATTCACACTCCGAAGCGCCCGGAATTTCTCCCTCATAGGAGGCAATAAAGGCAAAGGCGGCACGCGTCAGATCAATTGCCTTTTGGCGCTTCATCCCACGTGTCAAAAAATAAAATCCCGTACGGCATCCCATTGGGCCGAAATAGACCACCTGCTCTGCAACGTCAGAATTGCGGACAAAGGTAGCAAAAAGGTGCTCGATCGTATGCATCGCACCGTTTTCCATCACGGGCTCTCGGTTGGGCAGGCGCGTGCGCAGATCAAAGGTATCAATATCCCCATCCACACGGGAGAGATACATCCCCCTGGTCAATTTGGTATGGTCAATTTGAAAGCTCAAAATTTTTTCCATCATACAACAGTCCTTTCTCATTCTTCTACAGGTACGCCTGTCAGGAAGGAAATCCCGCCAATCGCATCTTTTAAGGAACCGCGCCCGGAGATCGCATCTCGGAACGATGCGATCAGTTGCAGCGCATCCGCCTTAGCGCGTTCAAACAACTCCTCAAAACTCTCCTCACTCACCCGGTCAGGCGCTGCCGGGTAAGCCCACTGCCCTTTCTGATCGTTGGCATAATCCCATCGCTTACTGGATTGCGTCCGGCGCAGCATCGACGTCAGACAGGGGCCGAGGAAAGGATAAACCGGGAGCTGAATCAGTGCCATGACCGGCAGTTTCCAGCCATGACGATCCGTCAGGAGAGACTGCATCGTGCGCGTATCACAAAACGACTGCCGCGCCTGCGCCTGAGAGAGAGAAACATGCAATGCCTCCTGCGCCGCAAAGGAAAGCACGCCGGCCATCACATCGAGAAGGGCGGCATCCATAGAGAGCACCTCCCTAGTTTCAAACTTCCGCGCGGAAACCACCTGCAAGTGCCTATGCAGCATTAGCATATCAATCTCATATTCCACTTGATTGTGGACAACGCCTTTGAGATACCAAATATGGCGTGCCTTGATGATCCGGTATTGTGTTGCATAAATATAGGGATGCGCAACTCGATCGAGCGCATAGTGGCACAAAAATCCATAAATATAGGATAGGGCCTGATCCCGCCCAGCCTCAGGCAACGCCTGAGCATACCGAAGCATCGCTTCAAAAAGAACGTTGGGATTTGCACGGTGCATTCGCGAGCCGGCCGGGTTGCAACTTTTCCCCGGCATCGTGGGCAGAATCCGATGAAAAAAAAGCACGTCCGGCCCTTGTGTGCCATAGTATACGGCGTCCGGATCCAGCCGTGTTTCCGGAGTCATGGCCTCAATCTGCTCCATCAGTTCCCGTGCAAATAAATAATGCGTTGAAAAAGCGGGCATAATGACTGCATCCTTTCTTAATCAGAAAACTCTTTGCAAACCGCATGGGGCATCTGTCTTTTCAACTCCGGATATAAACGGACAAAAAAGCGATGAAATTGCGCCTCATCCAGCTGATCTCTGCCCGGATACGCATCGCTACCGTCGAAGAATCGCTGCGCACCTGCACACAATTGTTCCAGCAGCAGCGCTTCCGCTTCGGAAACCCCCTCCATGGCAGGGCCGCGGCAACACAGTGCGGTAATTTCCCCAGTGAAGGAATCCGTATCGCACAGCCCGCGGGCATATGCTTCAATCCAGCCGTAAATAGAATGCTCCAATCCAGCGCTCCTCCTCACAGAAAACAATTTGATAGGGATGATGCCAAGCTCGCAAAACGCCCAGCTTCTAAAGCATCAAACAATATTGCTTGGTGCTATTATATCACGATCCCAGTTACAGGGCAAACAGGCGATTCTCTTCCACGCATCTCCTTGTTTGGTGAATATTGTACATAATATCTTTTCAAATTTTTAAAAAATACATGGAACGCACAAAAATTGTAATCAATTTGTAGTGTCTTTCGTGGTTTTTTATGCTATAATATCGTCAGCTTTACACCAATCACTTTCATGGAACCACACGTTCCTTTCAGTTGAGTGGGAAAAGAATGTTTATAGAAAGGAGCATACAGGTGATGAGCCTTCGTAAATTTACCTCTATCACAGCCCTCATTCTCATAACAGCACTGATGATCTGTGCGCTCTCCGCCTGCGGTGCTCCGGCGGTTGATAAAGAATCCGCCGTTGAATCTGCCCCGATTGCCTCGGCGAATACAATCGCTACCGCCATTATTCAGGAGGTGCCGATTGACTATATGGCAAAATTGGAGCCAGAAACGATCCCTTTGCATTATGACTTTGACTTGACCCTTGTGGATGATTACGCGGTGTATATGAGCACAATTAATACGAGCGCAGACGAAATTGCTATTTTCTATTTAAAAGAGGGCGAAAGTGGGCAGCAAATCACCCAAGCGCTCAACGCCCATATCCAGATGAAGATTAAAACCTTTCAAACGCTTTCCCCCAATGAATCCGAAAAGCTCTCCCATGCCCGTTTGATCGCTAGTGATCGTTATATTGCGCTTCTCGTTTGCGCTAAAATTGATTATGCCTATGCAATCCTGACGAATTACGATCAATTTCCTGCCATGACAAATACAGCCGCCGTAAAAAAAAGGCTCTGCTTTCTCCAGAAAAGGGGATTGATTTTTTTGAGCGGATATGCTATTATATCAGACAGCGCGGGAGTAGTTCAGCGGTAGAGCGTCGGCTTCCCAAGCCGAAAGTCGCGGGTTCGAATCCCGTTTCCCGCTCCATTGTAAGAGAGTCTCAAACCTAGTAGATGATAGGTTTGAGACTCTCTTGTTTTATTATAAAAATTGAGTTTGGTGTTTATTTGGTGCTTATGATTCCAAAAACACCACTCAAATAAAAATGTTTCGGATCATCCTGCTTTGGCAGAGCATAGCGGGAGCGAACCGCTGACCTCTACACTGCCAGTGGGATTAAAGCTGTTTTCCGCTGTACGCTCTCATTCGCTAAACAACGTAGTTATAAGGATTTTTATATTCCTATTTCTCCTGTCATGCACCCTTGTCCACCTGTTTTTATTATCGTGTGTGTACAAAGTGTGTACAAAATCTGATTAGTGCATCGATGATTATGATATTACTGGAGGTTCAACCCCGAACCATGAAATATTGGTATACAGAATGACTCGGGAACAGATAAGAAAATTAATCCCCTATTGCGCTCTTTAAAAGGAATAATGAAAGCCACATAGATACGAGGTTCATCGCTTGGCTACGCATTTTATTTTTATATAATTGCAATTTGCAGCGTAAAAGCCTAGATCGTTTCGAAAAAATGTAAGTCAATCAACCTGAACTATCTGATATATCACTGCTCACCATTAGCGTATAAAAATATTTAAAGCCGCAATTATCAATTGGTTTTAATAAAATACGTTGTTATTTGATGTCGCTTATTAAGAATCTCTGGTGCGCTAAGTGAAAATGCGGTCCACTTTATTTTTATGAATGGGCTTTTCTTAACTTTCAACTTAAAATTGTGAATTAATACAAATATTAACAAAACATTATTTTATTATACTAATTTGACTAAAAATTTGTATATTATTTATATTGATTGTTATTCCTTATTTTTTGTAAAATTTTGTTGATACAATATTGGAAAGAGAGTGGAAAGATGGATATTAAATTTGCAGCAATATACATAATAATTCCAACACTCTTAATTGTACTTGCGATTATGTTTAAATTGACTGTTAATCGAAATATTAATAAAATAGTTTTGCAAATATTATTACTTGAACTACCAACTGAAATCATTTTTTTGGCTATAAGTTTTATTGTATCATATATACTTTATGGGTTGGATAGCTCGTTCGCTAATATTTCTGATTTGGATAGCGTAAGCTTCCAAGTAGTTATAGGATTTTTCTTATTTATGGTATATATTGTGGTTGCATTTATTATTTTTGCATTATGTAGATATACAGTTCGCTCGTTTGAATCTAAAAAAATTTCTGCTTTCTGGTATGGATTCTGCGCCACACTATCCTACGCATTTGCTTTGGGGGCTTACGTAATATCAATTTATGCTTTTGGAAAAGGGGTGCTTACACTATGAAAAAAAATAAGTGGCTGCAAAAGCTAAAAGATAGCAATTTAAAAGGAATTAATTCTACCGTTATAAGCATAGGCGCACTATTTTTATTGTTTTGTATTGTAGTGATATTTATGCTTACCATCATTCAAGGCAAATACACTATCGAAGAAACTTTTATATTCTTCGTTTTGGCTTTGCTCATTACCTTTTTACTTTTCTTATTAGTTTTAACTTTCTTAGTTATTAGAAATGGAAGGAAACAAATTAATAACAGAAATATAACCTATGACGACATGCGTTCATATTTGGAAGATAAAATTTCCGAGATACAATTAAAAATATCCTCCACCGACGAATCATGGAAAGAAGCTTATCATATTCCACTATCTGTTATAAACAAACAGCAAAACATAATAAATGACTCCATACAATTAAATAGTTTTTTGCAAAGCTATGGAATTACAAAAGAGGATTTATTTATAGACAAACATGCTATCTTTTGTTTAACGCCGTTCAGTTTAGACGGGCTTGAAGTTTTTAAAGTTGTTCGAGAAGTATGCTCCTCTAAAAGCTATCGTGCCTTTAGAGGGGATGAGAAGTATATACCAGGCGACATCTTTTCTGAAATTATTAGATACATTATTCATTCGAGGTTAATAATTGCTGATTTAAATGGGAAAAATCCAAATGTGTTTTATGAACTGGGAATAGCTCAAGCTTTTTCTAAAACAGTAATTTTGCTTGCGCATAGAGATTCACCTATTCCTTTTGATATAAGCAACAATCGTATTATTTTATATAAAGATTACGAAGATTTGAAAGAGAAATTATATGCTGCACTTAGCAATTTGGAACAACTTTAAACAGACACTTAATTAGGATATAGCCCTGCCGATCACCAGTCTTGTGTGAAGTTAACGTCCACCACAAAACCCCGCAGCTACGTTGATGACCTGCACCCCAATTGTTAGACAGTATGGTATACTGGATAACAAGTGGGGTGCTTTATTATGCCAAAAGGAATACCGAACAAACGCTACACACCGGAATTCAAGCAAATGGTAGTAGAGACGAT
>ENA-OQAB01001247-OQAB01001247.1-human-gut-metagenome-genome-assembly--contig:-NODE-1247-length-12217-cov-3.151117_pt1 | contig 12217 bp, 10 predicted proteins | sample MGYA00242490_ERZ504517 | MGnify/ENA primary metagenome ERZ504517 (study PRJEB26092, sample SAMD00036298) | human gut metagenome | host: Homo sapiens | study: EMG produced TPA metagenomics assembly of...
CTCGTCGAGCGCCACGGTGTACGGCGAGCCGGAGTTCATCCCCATCACCGAGGATTGCCCGAAGCACGACGCCACGAATCCCTACGGCTGGACGAAGTCCATGCTGGAGCAGGTGCTGACCGACCTGTACGTGGGCGACGACGAATGGAACGTTGTGCTGCTGCGCTATTTCAACCCCATCGGCGCGCACGAGAGCGGCCTGATCGGCGAGGATCCCAAGGGCATCCCCAACAACCTGCTGCCCTACGTTGCGCAGGTGGCCGTAGGCAAGCTGGAAAGCGTCGGCGTGTTCGGCGACGACTATCCCACGCACGACGGCACCGGCGTGCGCGACTACATCCACGTGGTGGACCTTGCGCGCGGCCACGTGGCGGCGCTCGACTGGATGGGCGGCAAAGTGGGCACCGGCGAAGCGAAAACGGCCGGCACCATGGCGGGCGAACCGGCAGCGGACGGCACGCGTCGCGGCGTGGGCATTTTCAATCTGGGAACCGGCACGGGCTCCAGCGTGCTGGACGTGGTACATTCCTTCGAGCGCGCCTGCGGACGCGAGCTGCCCTACCAGATCAAGCCGCGTCGCGCGGGCGACGTAGCTGTAAACTACGCGGCCTGCGACAAAGCGCGCGACGAGCTGGGCTGGGTCGCGCAGTACGACCTCGACCGCATGTGCGCCGACGGATGGCGCTGGCAGTCGCAGAACCCGGACGGCTACGCGACCGCTCGGGCCTAGACCGAATCCTCGACGCGGCCCTCGTTCTTCTCGTCGTACATGGCCCGATCGGCCGCGTCGAACAGCTCCTGATAGGTAGCGCCATCCTGAGGATAGCGCGCCACCCCGACGCTCAAAGCGATGGGCACCCCCAACGAGCGCGAGGCTTCTGCGATCAACGAACTCAGAGCCTCGCGCTTCGCTTCGATAACCGCATCGTCGTTTGCGCCCACGAGGAACGCCACGAACTCGTCGCCGCCGACGCGCCCCACCGGATCGCGATGACGGAACACGTCGAGCAACGAACGCGCCACCTCTTCCAGAACCCGGTCGCCCATGCTGTGACCGTATTCGTCGTTGACCTGCTTGAATCGATCCATGTCGATCACGAACAGCAAGCCCCTGCCCGTCTCGGGCAGCAATGCCGCCATCTTCTCCTGGAACGCCATCTTGTTGAACGTCTTCGTCAGCCCGTCCATTTGCGACTTGCGCGTGAGCAGCTCTTCGGTTTCGCGCTGTTTCGTGATGTCGACGATCTTTCCCACGGCCATGTACGGCTGGGAACCTTCGTACAGATACCGGCACGTGAACGAGAACCAACGATATTCGCCCGACAACACGCGTGCGCGACAGGTGATGGTGCGCAGCTCGTTCGGCGGCGCAGGGTTTTCGAACGCCATCCGGACACGCTTGTAATCATCTTCCAGGAAATCGATGAGAGGAATGCCTTTGGCCAGGTAGCCTTCGGCTGAAAGGGAGCTGAGGGAGAACATCCCGCGCGCATTCGGCGTCAGCTCAAGCGTGTCGCGCGGATAAGAATACTCGAACAGCACCGTGTCGGAAAATTCAGCGAGGACCTCGTAACGCTCCGCTCTGCGACGCGCCCTTTTGCGGATGCGGCCAACCACCAGCGCCACGGCAAGGCATGCCGCCGCGCTGATGACGATAAGCAGCGCAGCCGTGTACACCGTCAAACGCAGAATGCTCTCCGAATGCTCGACCAACGAACTTTCCTGCGTGAAGTTCACGATAGTCCAATCGTTCACATCGAGGCGAATAGACGTGAGAAAGGTCATGTAGCCGTTCTGCTTGCCCAACATGACCGTTGCCACATCTCGCTCGTTCTCGATGCTGGCACGTACATCGGCGATCTGATCGGAAGACACGCCCCTTCCCTCAAGCACCTGGTACAGGGTGGATCCCTCATAACCTTCGAATTCCTTCGACACGGGAACGACGGTTCCGTCCTCTTTGATCAGCAGCGTGCCGAGCAGCGTAACCTGCGAGCTCGCCTGGCTCGTATCCAGAAGCTTCTCCGCTTTCACGATGCTGCGCAGCACGCCGACCACGCGCCCGTCGCGATTGACGGGCTTGGCTATGCTGAAGTAGTAGCCGTTCAGGCGGTTCGACTTGCGCACGTCGGACACCACCGTCTCGCCTGCGTACAGATGCCGAAGCGTTTCCTCGTCTCGCTCGTTGCGATTGCTCGCAACGCCCTGCTCCAGCTCCTCGATTGGAGTATAGGTAACCTGGAACGACCCCTGCTGGTTCCATTCCTCCAGATACGCAGCGAACGTCGAGCCGGAAGGATCGATGTCCGGGGACTCGGCCAACACGCACATGGTGGAGATGACGGAGCTCACCTCGCTGATGAACGACTCGACTTCCACCTTTTGCGCAGCCGTGTAGTCGTCCATGCTGACGCTGGCTAAATCGTAGAATTCGTCGCTGAGCTCGTTGGAGTAGACGCGGAAGATCGCGAACATCACGAGGCAAACCGCGATGATGGAGACGATCACCCCTATCACGGTGCGCAAAGAGCTGGCAGGGCCGACGCCCTTGTTCTCTTCGCATGTTCGTGATTGTGTACGTCGCTCATGTCTTTGCGAGCCCCATCCGTCTTTGCAACCGGTGATCACCAGTATCCCGCAGAGGGTACGAAAACTCAACAGGAGAGCCGAAGCTCAACCTACCGGTTGAGGAGCCGATTAAAAAGCGGCATCGATCGAAGCCGATGCCGCTTGCGCAGTTCGAGAATCCCAACCGAGACGCCGGCTAAGCAGCGGATGCCGTCCCGTCGTAGGCGCCCGGATCGGTATAGCCGGGGTCGTATCCGCCTGCACCGTCGGTACCGCCCGCACCGCCAGCAATAGTTCCATTGTCGTACCCGCCGGTTCCACCCGCTCCGCCGGTGTTGTCAACGTAACCGTTGTCAACGTAACCGTTATCAACATAGCCGCCGTTGTTAGCCCCTCCGGTTCCCGATGCATCGGTGTAGCCCGGATCGTAATAATTGGCGTTTCCTGCGCCGTTGCCGGCGCCCGAACCAGTGCTGCCGTAACCGTTGCCGTACGTGCTGGCACCGCCTGCGGTGTCGCCCGGATCAACGTATCCTGACGAGACAACCGAGCTCGGATCCTCTCCAGCCTCAACCAGCTTCATCATCTCCTTCGTCGCCACGGGATCGTTGATGACGTACGATACGTCGCCGATCATCGCCGTGGTAGAAGGAACCATCGCAGAGTAGATGGTAAGATCGCCGTCATCTTGGAACTGCTGGGCCAACGCGGCGATATCGCCCACCGCAAGATCCGTGGTCACGCAGTTGGCCGCTGCTTGAACCGCACCCAAAAGCTCGGCGGTGTTCAGTGCCAGCACCTTGTTGACGATGGCCATGATCAGCTTGCGCTGGTTCGCCGTGCGCGTGAAGTCTCCGTCGGGATACGCGCGGCTGCGCGCGAACACCAGCGCTTGGTTGCCGTCGAGGTGCTGCTCGCCTTCCTCGATGATGACGCGCGGCCACTCGGGATGAGCCGTGGTACCGTCTGCGTCGGGATCATCGACGCGCTCGGTCACTTCGACGTCCACGCCGCCAACTGCGTCGACCAATTCCTTCAACTTGCCGAAGTTCACTTCCGCGTAGTGCGATATCTCGATGCCCAGCAGCTGATTCGCTTCGCGGATGGTTCCGGCAGCGCCGCCGTAAGCGTAAGCGGCGTTGAACTTGTTCGTCCCGTAGCCGTCGATGTCGATCTTCGTATCGCGGGGGATGGATACCATCGTGGCCTGGTTCTTTGCAGGATCGATGCGCACCACGATGTTCGTGTCGGAACGATGCATGTCCTCGGTGCTGTCATCGGCCTCGTCGGTGCCGATGAGGATCATGTAGAAGGGCTCGGTGAAGGTCATGTCCTTTTCAGGCTTGAGCGCATCGTTGATGGCCATGATCTCTTCGTCAGACTTGTTTCCCTTGATCAGCTTCTCGTTGACGGAGTTCTTCCACAAGGCGAACGCCGAACCGCCCCCCACGGCCACCACGAGAATCGCGATGATCACGCCGAGGGCTATCTTCTTGCCGCGCCCGGCTTTCTTGCGGGCTGCCGAGTAGCTTGGATTGTTGCGCGAATATTGACTTGCCGCAGTCTGCCGGGCGTACGCGCCGTTCGCGCCGGAACCTTGGCTGCCGGGCGTGTAGGCCGCACGGTACGAAGAGCCATCGCCATACGCATCGCGGGAGAAAGCGCTTGCCTGGCTGTACGGGGCGATGCGACCCGACTGCGCGGCCTTGGCCGACCGCACGGCGCGAGCAGACTGAGGAGCCCGCGATGAGCGCGCTTCTTTACGGTTCGTTCGAGAGTTTCTTGACGCCATATGGTCTCCTCATCGACTCCGAACACGTCTGCCAAAGCAGGCACCGTACGTCGCGTACCCCTCGCGACACAGCGCTTCGATTGTCGAAGCCTTCATTTTCTCATACCTACGAGAACCCGCTTTCGCCGGCGATTACACCATTTCCGCAACATAACCCGAGGTCGACGCGCATAGATTCTCACGTATGGCAAATATTGTAGCATCGTTGACCTACCATCATAAAATAGGCATGGGCTGGGTACAAACCGCACATTTTCTAAAAATGAACCGAAACGTATTCGTGCGGTTACAGCCTTCTGCTCGCACGCCGGTACTCTAGTGGACATGCAAGCCGAGCACGAACATAGTCCGCTGAATGATGACGAGCCTGATCAGAGCAGGTTCTCTCCCGTGCTTGGCGAGAACGTCAGACGCATGCGCTCGTACAGCAACATCACGAAAACGCGCCTCGCGCTCATGGTGAGCATAGGTCGCCCGCTGCTCAATAGGATAGAGGACGGCACGGCGGACGTACGGCTATCCGTCGTCACGAAACTGGCGGATTCCCTTGCCACGACACCGAGCTTCCTGCTGGCGAAGCACAGCGATGAGGACATCCGCCACGAAATCGCCCATCGGAAAGCAAGCTCCCCCGTCGCTGCGGTGCGACACGCGCGCTTTTACTAAGAGCGGGCATCTCTTTTTCGCAGCACCGCGTACGCGATCCCGGAACCCAGCGCGCTGCCCGCAGTATCCACCATCCAATCCACCGGGTCGCACATGCGCTCGGGCACGAACAGTTGATGAACCTCGTCGCTCACCCCGTACAAGCTGGCACAGGCGATGGCGATGAGGCACGCACGACGCAGCGGCATGTGGCAGCGCAGCGCGTTGGCCAGAAGCGCGCCGAACATCGTGTACTCGCAGAAGTGCGCGATGGACGACAGCGCGTCCACCCCAGGCCCCAGCAGCTGCTCCTGCACGGCCTGCATTGCCCGGTAGATGCTGGAGAAGATGCCGAGCCCCGTGTTGAGACCCGTGCCGGTGTTCGAAGACATGAAGAAGATGAGGAACGCCCACGCCGCCACGAGAGCCCAGCTGACGATGACGAACCGTTTCGACGGGCGGGGCTGATTGGAGAGGGTCGACGGCTGATGCTCCATAATGCCCGCCGCCTAGCGCTCGACCGCGAACTGCAGCAGTTCGCGCGCGTCTTCGATAACGACGTCCGCGCCCGCCTTACGCAAGGCGTCGGCGTGGTGATAGCCCCACGACACGCCGATGGCGAACGCGCCGGCGTTGCGCGACACCAGGACGTCCCCCGGCGAATCGCCCACGTACGCCGTGCGGGCTGGTGCGGACCCCAGCTCGTCGATGCAGCGCAGCAGCCCCGTGGGGTCGGGCTTGCGCGGAATCTCGTCGCATTCGCCATACTGCACCGGGAACAAGCCGGGAAGATAGGCGTCGATCACGTCATGCACGCCCTGGTCGAACTTGTTGGACAGAACGCCCAGGCCGATGCCGCGCTGGGCGAGGGCAGCCAGCGTCTCTTCCATATGCGGGTAGGGCTTCGTCAGCTTGTTCCCGATGACGGGATAGAGCTCCATCCAGCGGCGCATGGCGGCCTCGGCCTGCTCGGGCGAAGCATCGGCGGGCACGGCCTGGTACATGAGCGCGCGGGCTCCGTTGCCCACGAAGCTGTGGATCTCGTCGGCCGTGCGGCTGGGGAAGCCCTGCTCGTTCAAGGCGGCGTTCGTCAGAACCACCAGGTCGGGCAGCGTATCGAGAAGCGTGCCGTCAAGGTCGAACACAAAGGTATCGAAACGAGCCATGTCAATCTCCTCGCTAAATGAAAAATCCAAGCCGAAGCTTGGATCGTAGGTTCATGGAGCGGGTGACGGGACTCGAACCCGCGAATACAAGCTTGGGAAGCTTGGGCCTTACCACTTGGCGACACCCGCATGATTGAGGATTATAGCGCAAGATGCGCGAAGTGAGAAACAGTAACGAAAATTCGCGCACAGACCACGAATACCGGAACTTGAATTTTCTATCGCAGGCTTCGCCTTCAAAGCTGCGCTTGAACCTGCAGACGGATCCGAGCCGGACACGAGAACCTCTAGGCCGACCGGCCGGTACGCCCTTTTAGCCGCGAAATCGTGTAGCATGGCCTCGTCTCCTGGCCTTTTGAGTCTTGACGGGCGGAAAAGGCCATGTCGTACGCTCTTTTCGCAACCCCGCTGTCAAGCCAACAGCAACTGGCCCCGAAGTCGCCCCCTCCCCCGACGATTTCTCTGCGGGGTGCCGCCCGCCCGGACCGCGACGATGCCGACGCGGCGGCGGAAGAGGGCTCTCCCCATGGCAAGAAACCATCGAATTCGGAAGTTTTGCGCCGGGCTCCGGATGCACCGGAAACCCTTCTTCCGCATAGCGCCCGGTCGAAGGGAGGCGAACCTTCGCGACCGCGCGCCGCGGGCGGCGAAGGCGCGCGGCCTCTTCCGAATTCGATGCCTTTTCGCCATTACGGGCGGCCTGCCTTGCTCGCACGCAGCCCGGACAAGCGGCTCTGGAGCGCGAGGAATGTTTCACGCGAAACATCCTTACGAGAAAACGGAACGCCGGAACCGGGCGAGCGATGGACGGCGCCGACGCGCGAGGTGTTTCACGTGAAACATCCGGAAAGAGGGCGATGCGCCGACGCTGGAGAGGCGGCGGGCAGAGCGGCGTGCGCGCGCGGGGGCAGGCGGCTGATGGCGGAAGGGGCATGGGCGCAGGCGAGCGACCAACCGGTCGGAGGCGCGGCGCGGCGCGGGACGCGACGGGCCCGGGCGGGATGCGGCGCGGGGCGCGACGGGCGCGGGCGGGGCGGGAGAACGGGAGGCCGACGTCCGGACGGGCGGCACCCCGGGCGCCCGGATGTTTCACGTGAAACACTCCCAGCTCCCCGCCCCTTCTGCCGTCAACGCGCGCGGCGCTCGTCCTCGTCCGCACCTGCGCCTTCGAGCGCGAAGACGTGGGTGCAGCACTCGCGCATGAACTCGTTGTCGTGCGTGATGACCACCACGGCCGCCCCCTCCTCGGCTGCGCAACGCAGCGCGTCGGCCAACCGGCGCATGCTGAGGGCGTCAAGCCCGCTGGTGGGCTCGTCCAGGATGAGCACCGACCGCCTCGACGCCAGCCCGCAGGCAATGGACAGCCGCTGCTTCTGGCCGCCTGACAGCGAGGACGGATGCCTATCCCCCAGCTCGGCCAGGCCCAACCGGCCCAGCACATGATCGGCGTAGCGGCGCGCCGCGTCGTCCTGATCCGAGAACAAGAGCACTTCTTCGTCAACCCGGGAAGAGAAGAACTCCATGCTCACGTCGTTGGGGCTGTACCACACGCGGCGACGCAGCTCCCGCCGGGACAGCTTCCGCCCTCCCACGCGCACGCAGCCCTCGTCGGGTCGGCCCAAGCCAACCGCGACCTGCGCCAGGCTCGTCTTGCCCACGCCGTTTTTTCCCGTCAGCGCCATGATCTGCCCCGGTTCCACGGCGAAGCAGACACAGGAGAACAGCAGATTTCCACCGCGAGAAACGGCCAGGCCGTCCACCTCCAGGGACGCGGCTTCCAGACGCGCGCCGAAAGCTTCGCCGGACGCGGCCCGCTCGCCTTCCCGCGCGAGCCCCGCGGCAAGAGGCGCAGGCTTCAAGGAAGGCCGGGGGGACGAAAGCAGGGCTGCGAACGCCCATGGCAACGCGCTCGGAGCCGTCCATGGCGAACACATCGTCGCGAGAGAGAACCGCCCGCATCCGCCCGGCCTCCATATAGCAGAACCGGTCGGCGCACTCCATCAGGTACGAGATGCGATGCTCGGCCACCACCAGCGCGTAGCCCTGCCGCTTCAGCTCCATCAGCACCGCGCCCAACTCTTGAGCCGCATCTTCGTCGAGGTTCGAAGAGGGCTCGTCCATCACCACGAGCCTCGGCGCAGGAGCAAGCGACGAGGCGATAGCCACGCGCTGCTTCTGCCCGCTGGAAAGCTCGTCCACCGCTATCGTGCGCAAACGGTCCAGACCCAAACGGCCGATCGCCGCATCGGTGCGCCTCACCACCTCCTCGGCGGGATAGCCGATGTTCTCGCACCCGAACGCCACCTCGCCCGCCAGCTGACTGGAGAAGAACTGGGCGGTCGGGTCTTGAAACACGCTTCCCACCAGCTCGGCTCTTCGCCACGCCTCCATATCGCGCGCAGAAAGCCCGCCCAAGAACACGTCGCCGGAAACGCTGCCGCGATAGTAGCCCCCGGCCAGGCCGTTCAAGACGCGCACGATCGTGGTTTTACCGCTGCCCGACGCGCCCATAAGCACGACGCATTCGCCGGCATGCACGTCCAAATCCACGGCATGCAGCGTTTCCGGAGCGCCGTAGTACGAGAAGCTCGCGCCTTTCAGCTGCGCGACAAGATCGCCGGTCATCCGAACCACCCTCCCCGCACAACCCAGACGCACGCAGCCAGCGCCGTCGCGACGGCCGCCAGGCAAACCGCGTCCGCCACTCCGAAAGGACTGCGATAGTAGCTCGTCCGCCTGGTCGGCGCTTCGGCGGCGCGGGCGATGGCGGATGAGGAAAGGCGGTCGGAGCTGTCCACCAACGAGAACATCAAGGGAACCAGCGCATGCTCGAGCGCCTGAACGGGGCTGCGCGCGACGTTTCCCGCCGAAAGCACCCCGCGCCTTTTGCACGACTCGGACAAACGCCGGAAGCTCGAGCGAACGGTGGGGAAGAACCTCAGCAGTACGAGCACGCCCACGATCAGGCGCTTCGGAATGCGAGCCTTCGCCAACGCGGCGCTGATAAGCCCCGGAGGGGAAAGCGCCACCGCGAAGAACGCAACCATGATGGGATAGGTTTTGATCGCGGCGTAAAAATGAACCGGCGAGAAAACGATCACAGTCATCTTCCCGTATGCAAGCGCCAGGCACGCGCCCCACAGCGCCGCGTAGAAAACCAGCATCTTGAAAGCCATGGAACGCTGTCCGCACGCAGCAAGGTAGAGCAGTAAAAAGCAGGTCAGCGCAGGCGACAACCGCACGCTGTCCACCAGGGAAACCGTCGCGATCGTCGCAGCCAGCACGATGGACTTCGTCGCCATGGAGAACCGTTCCCCGTCGGGCGACGCCGACGAACGCCCGACGGCGCGAGCGCCCGATGAGAACCGCTCGTTTCGGATGCCCTCCTCCACGTCAGATCACCCCTGCCTTCAGGAAGTGCTTCCTCATCAGACGCTTGCCCACGAGGGCTCCCAGGAATCCGGCGAACGCCGTGAGAGCGACTATGAACACGATCCATTCTGCATTCCCGTAGTACTTGAGGTACGCGTTCACGTACTCCTCGCCCATCATCCTCACTTCGGCAAGCTCTTGCAGGTACCCCTGAAGGTTGACCAGTATGGGGATGATCGACGACAGCGAGTACAGCGCGCTGAACGTCGCCCACGCCGCTACGATGCGGTTCGGCTTAGCCCGCTGCGCGGCCGTGCGCAGGAACAGCGCATCGATAGCCAAACCTCCCACCAGGTAGAACGGCAGCATGTACCACAGGTTTCCGAACATGAGGTACACCAGCGCCATCACGCACGCGTAGAACGCCGTGACGCCGAAGCGGTTCACCCTCATAACCATGAGCATGTACAACGGCGCAACCACCAAAACGTACGTCGCCGCCATGAACAGCATGGAGAAATCCACACCCAGCATGGTAACCGACCCCACCACGAACATGACGACGATCATCAAGGCGCTGAACAGCACCGCGGTGACGACCTCCTTGACGCCCCACATCTCGAACGCGGCCCCTTTGCGGGACTTCGACGTCTCATAAGGCGAATGTTCCATATCGACCTCTCTTTCCCATGCGTTTTGCATGTCTTGGTTCATCTGATGTTCCGGCACCGAACGCGCCGGATCGAATCCGAAGCGCTACTGCTCGCTGGCCAGCCGCCAACCGGCCGCCTGCTGGCGCTCGCGCCAAAACGACCGATACCGGCCGGGCACCTTCACCAGATCGCCGTGGGTTCCCTGCTGGGTGATGCACCCCTTCTCTAGGACGGCTATCTGATCTGCGGCGGCGATGGTGGACAAGCGATGGGCTATGGCGATGACCGTGCGATCGCGCGCCAACTCGTGCATAGCCTCCACGATGGCCGCTTCGTTTTCCGCATCGAGCGCGGCCGTGGCCTCGTCGAACAGCACGATGGGCGAGTCCTTCAGCAAAGCGCGCGCGATAGCGACGCGCTGGCGCTCTCCGCCCGAAAGGCGGCAGCCTCCCTCGCCCACGGGCGTGTCCCATCCCTGCTCCAGACGGGCGGCCACCTCGTCAAGGCGCGCGACGTGCGCGGCGCGGCGCACCTCCTCGGGCGTTGCGTCGGGGCGCCCCGCCAGCACGTTCTCCTCGATGGTTCCGTCGAACAGGTACACGTCCTGGAACACGAGGGATATCTGCTGCATGAGCTCGTCGGGACGCATGTCGCGCACGTCCACCCCGCCGATCGAAACGCTGCCCTCGGAAACGTCCCAGAAACGCGCGACCAACCGCGTCAGCGTCGTCTTTCCCGAGCCGGAAGGGCCCACTAAAGCGGTCAGGCTGCGCTCGGGGCACGTCAAGCTCACGCCTTGCAGCACCGGACGGGATTCCTCGTAGGCAAAAGCCCACGCGATCGAACACCACGCTGGATCCGCAAGGAACGCGGGGTTGCGGGTTTCGGGCAGAGGGGGCGTCTTCAATATCCCCTCGGACGCGTCCAGCGCGTTCTTCGCCACGCGCAGCGCCATCCCCTGCGACCCGATGAGCGTCAAAGGATCGACCAGCCTCAAGGAGAGCACCGCTACGAACACGTACGATGCCACGTCGATCTGGCCCCAGGCCAAAAGAGCCGTGGCCGTTGCGAACACGACGGCGAACACGACCTGGATCAGCATCGTGTAGCGCGCCACGGGTGCCGATGCCATGCGCAAGGTGGCAACCGTCGCCGCACGGTCCCGCTCGATGGCCTGCTGCAAAGCGTCCCAGCCCTCCACCGAACGCTTCGTCGCGCGCAAAACGGGCTGAGCGTGCGCGAACTCCAACACCCGGGCCGCCACTTCAGCGTTCGAGAGCTCCTCCTGCCTATGGCCTTCGCCTGCGGCCTTCGCCATGGCGCGCGAAGCCCACAGCAGCAGCGGAGCCGCAATCACGAACACCAGGCCGATGCGCCAATCCACGAACAGGAACAACACCACCACCGCAGCCGGCGTGGTGACGGCGATCACCATCTGGCGCAAAAACGTGCTAGGCACGTCCATGGCCATCTGCAGCTCCTTGGTGAGCAGAGCCGCAACCTGCCCCGAGCGCTCTTTCGTGAACCACCCCAGCGGCAGGCGCACGATATGGTCGCCCAAGGCGTCCTGCAGCGCATGGCAGATCTGCTCGATGCCGATATAGTAGCCGCGATTGTCCGCGAAAAAGCCGATCACGGAATGCAACAGCGCCAGCGCCGCAGCCAGCGCCACCAGATACCCCGCCGCAACGTAGTCGCCCGCTATCAGCGAGCGCAGCAGCGGAAGCAGCGCCACGTACACGGCCGCCTCCGCCAGGCCGCACAGCACGTACCGGAAAGCCTGCGTCTTCACGCCGGTCGGCCGCCCTACCAGATCGTCGATTTGGGTCGTTATCATCGTTCCTCGCTTTCGCGCGAATCGGCACCGTTCGGCTCCGCTTCGCCATCCGCTTCTTGCGGCCCCGCGGCCGCGCCGCGCATCGCGGCTCCTTCCACAAGTAGCGCCTTTTCCAGCGCATCCACCTGCTGAGATCCGCCACCAGTGCCGCATAATGGGCCCGTCCGGGCCCGCCACAGTTCCC
>ENA-OQAB01001248-OQAB01001248.1-human-gut-metagenome-genome-assembly--contig:-NODE-1248-length-12211-cov-2.056438_pt1 | contig 12211 bp, 12 predicted proteins | sample MGYA00242490_ERZ504517 | MGnify/ENA primary metagenome ERZ504517 (study PRJEB26092, sample SAMD00036298) | human gut metagenome | host: Homo sapiens | study: EMG produced TPA metagenomics assembly of...
CATGGAACCCAAAGTCCTCATATTATGAAGACGGTCTGCGATCTTGATTAGAATCACCCGTATATCGTCACTCATAGTCAGCAGCAACTTACGGAAGTTCTCGGCTTGAGCCGAGGCCTGTTCCCCAAAAATGCCACCGGATATCTTCGTCAAGCCATCCACGATCTGGGCGATCTTGTCTCCGAACATATCCCGGATATCCTCCACCGTATACTCGGTATCTTCCACGACATCATGCAATAACGCAGAGCAAATAGAGGTAGAGCCCAAACCCATCTCCCGGCATACGATACGAGCCACGGCGATAGGATGCATTATATAAGGTTCGCCGGAACGCCGTTTCACTCCGGCGTGCGCTTGATTGGCGAAATTAAAAGCTTTCGTGATTCGTTCGACCTTACGCGGTGGTTTGACTTCAAATAATCGTTCAACAACGCATTGAACCCATCTTGTATCATCTGTTCGTCCGCAGAGAGAACGGACGCAGCCTCGCCCGTTTCTTTTATATCTTTTGTGTCCTTTGTATCGTCCATGGTTTTACACCTCCCATTTTTATACTGTATAGCCACAAATATATACAAATATTTGGAAGGAAACCCTAACAAAAGACAAAAATAGAATATCTACTGCTTAAATATGGATCCCATAGTCGTGTTTAACCTCGTCCATGACAAAAGTACTTCTCAACGAGCCCAAACTATCGATCGTTCCTAACACATTTAAAATAAACTCTTGATAATATTTCATATTGGGAGCGTGTATCTTCAATAAGTAATCATAATCGCCTGAAATATTATAGCACTCCGTTACCTCGGGGATTTCTTGAATAATCCGGGTAAACTCAAAAGCTATATCCTTATTCAGCCGAACCAATTTCACGCTACAAAAGACAACAAAGCCTTGATTCAGCTTCTCCGCATCTAGTACCGCTATATACTTCTTTATATATCCACTATTCTCAAGACGTTTTAAACGCTCGAACACCGGGGTTGACGAGAGACTGACCCTTGCCGCCAACTCTTTCGTAGTCAACCGGGCATTATCTTGTAACGTTCGGAGGATTTGCAGATCCACCTTGTCTAACTTATCTGAAACATTCATAAGAAAAAAATTCTATCGGATTGATTCCCCAGCGTCCTTCGCCGAAGATGTATTCTATTTATAGCCCTAAAATAGTATTATTTTCTATATTCTCAACGAATCTTGTCCAAAAAGCACACACATCATACATTTGCCAACAGAATAAGAACTAAATAAACAAGATGACTATGGCAACAAAGAAGTTACATTTCGAGACATTACAACTTCATGTAGGACAAGAACAACCGGATCCCGCAACCGACGCACGTGCAGTACCCATTTATCAAACAACTTCCTATGTATTCCATAACGCACAACATGCGGCAGACCGTTTCGGCCTACGTGACGCAGGGAATATTTACGGACGTTTGACAAACTCCACGCAAGGCGTTTTCGAGGCACGTGTAGCTGCCTTAGAAGGAGGTGTGGCAGGTTTGGCCGTGGCTTCAGGAGCAGCGGCTGTCACCTATGCGTTACAGAACATAGTGAGGGCAGGAGATCATATTATCGCGGCCGATAATTTGTATGGCGGTTCCTTCAACCTGATCACCCATACACTGGCCTCCCAAGGCATTACTAATACGATTATCAATGTAAATGACCTAAACGCATTAGAAGCAGCCATCCGGGAAAACACGAAAGCCATTTATGTAGAGACATTCGGGAATCCTAACTCTGACGTAACGAATCTGGATGCGGTAGCGGAAGTCGCTCACCGATACCATGTTCCATTAATCGTAGACAATACGTTCGGAACCCCCTACTTGATTCGTCCGATCGAACATGGAGCTGACATTGTCATCCATTCCGCCACAAAGTTCATAGGGGGACACGGCAGTAGCCTAGGAGGTGTAATTGTAGATGGAGGTACTTTCGACTGGAAGGCGAATGCCGATAAGTTTCCTACATTAGCCAAACCAGACCCAAGTTATCATGGAGCCATATTTGCGGACGTAGCAGGTTCCGCCGCCTTTGTCACCCGTATCCGTGCGGTCATTCTTCGCGATACCGGGGCAACGATCTCTCCTTTCAATGCTTTTATATTGTTGCAAGGATTAGAGACCTTATCCCTACGCGTGGAGCGCCATGTAGCAAACGCATTGAAAGTCGTGGATTATTTATCAAAACATCCGAAAGTAGAAAAAGTGAATCATCCATCACTTCCTACCCATCCGGACCATGAACTTTACAATAAATATTTCCCGAATGGTGCCGGCAGTATCTTCACCTTCGAGATCAAAGGCGGGCAGGAAGCCGCTTGGAAATTCATCGACTCACTGGAGATATTTTCCCTACTAGCGAATGTCGCCGATGTAAAGAGCCTTGTCATTCATCCATACACGACCACTCATTCCCAGATGAGCCCGGAAGAACTTGCCCAACAGCACATAACACCATCCACCGTACGCTTGAGCATCGGAACCGAATATATAGATGATATTATAGATGATCTGGATCAAGCTTTCGCTAAAATCTGATAGCGCACTTCCAAAAGGAAAAGGACAGAAGCAAAGAAGGCGATCCCTGTTCGAACACAAGGATCGCCTTTCTAATCAACATCACATCGAGCCAAGGTTACACTCATTTATTCTCAGCCAAATAGATATCCGTAATGTCACAGCTCCGGTTAATCGGTTATTGTTGTTAGTTACATTTAACAATATGACATACTTGCGATACTGATCGGCTGTCAACGCCTCTTTCATCAGCTTCAAATTGCCGTACACGGCTTTTTGCAATCGTTCATCCTGACGCTTCAGGTCTTTGCTCAAACTCTTTCTTTGTTCTTGTACAAAATAATCATTAATGTTAAGTACCTCCTCCATTTGGTAAGGAGCCAATCCTAGATAAGAACTCAATCGGCTAAACTCTACCGCAAACGGTTCTTTATTCCCATATTCATTCACACATTGCGCTTTCGCAAAATTCATTGTAGCACTCATTCCCAAAACCGCTACCGCCATAATTAACTTTCTCATAATACCTACAATTTACCTATTACAAAACCATTTACAAAACAAACACTCATTTTAGAGAAGATAGCCTAAACATTCTTTTGTTTCGGACTAATCCTTTTTTACAAACCTATTAACCTATCTAATGTGTATGATAAAACTCGGATTAACATCAAAATTTCAACTTACATCTTATTGATGTATCTCCTTGTTTGTATTGCAAAGATGAAGAATTATCGGATAGGAAGTTTCCGATTGTTGACGAAAAGGAAAAAATGGGGATTGAACACGAAAAGGGCAAAAAAATACCGGCTTTAAGAGAACCGTCATTTCTATTTAATTATTATTCCAGACTTACTATCCAAGACTTAAACTCGGATGCTTTATTTTTACTAATATATATACGCTCAGGCACTTCTACATCCAAAGTAACGAGCAAACGGCTATCAAACCAAATTGTTATGTCCTTCACGCTATCACGAGAAATGATGAATTGTTTATTCGCACGAATAAAATCAGCAGGACTTAAAGAAGAAATTATCTGTTCCAATGTTTTAGCATATGGATACGAATTACCACTCTTTAAATAAACATATGTATTCTTATCAGCCGTATAGAAACAAGACACATCTTTCAAGCTAATAGGCAACAATTTATCCTTAATAGGAATCAGTAGTTTATCCTTGTATTTAGGAGTAGTAGACAACTGTGTTAATTGGGATAAATAATGGATGATATCTTGATGATTCCATCGGCTAAACTTATCTAAGGCCCTTTTCAATTCTTCCGACTTAATCGGCTTCAAGATATAGTCTATGCTGTTTACTTTGAAAGCGTCGATCGCATATTGATCGTACGCCGTAGTAAAGATAATCGGTGCCTCCACCTCTATCTGGTCAAAAATAGCGAAAGCGGAACCGTCCGATAAATGAATATCCATAAAAATCAAATCCGGCCTCGGATTGGCTTGCAGCCAACGTACCGTTTGCTGGACACTCTCCGTATTTCCCATGATCTCAAGCGTGGGATCTATTGTAACCAACATATCCGCTAAGTTCTCATAGGCGGCGGTCTCGTCCTCTACGATCAGTATTCTCATATAGCATCATTTTAGGGGTAGGTATACCTGAAACTCATCCTCATCAGATTCTACCCGTATTTGTTTATTCATTAATAGCAAGAAACGATTCTCCAGATTCTTAAGCCCGGTTCCATTCGTATCCGGTAAGGTCAATTTCGGATAGATTGGATTAGAAACAACCAGTTCCATTCGCTCGTTCAGCCGGATCAAGATATCCATCCGGTGCTCGCTGTCTATAATATTATGTACCGTCACGTTCTCTACCAACGGAAGCAAAGATAATACGGGAATTCGCAAGTTCCGCTTATCTTCGGGAACTTCGATCGTAAAAGTAAGCTTATTGGCGAAACGGACTACCATTACATGCTGAAAAGCCTCTATAAACGCAAGCTCCTCCGACAGTGGTACCAAATTCTTTTTATCACTCTGAAGGATATAACGGAATATATCGGACAATTTCGTAACATACAACAAGGTATTCTCATCGTTTTTCTTCCGTATCAAGGAGGAGATTCCATTCAATGAATTGAAAAAGAAATGCGGATTGATCTGGTTCACCAATGCATCGCAGCGGCTCTGCAAATTCTCGACACGCAGATTCTCGATCAATTGATCCTTTTCCCGTTGATTGTGATATAGCATTTGTATATAGCCGATCAAGGTACATAACAACGCCAACACGATAAACTGGAAGATAATGATACTCAAAAAACGATCATAACTAATAGTCAGGAAGGAGATCAATTTATAGACAACAAAGCCTCCGGAAACGTACAGGGCATTCCAGAGCAACCGCTCGAAGAAGGAGGTACAATCCTCATGCCTCAAGTTACTTTTCAGCAAAAACCAAATAAGTCCCCAGAAGTAAAGAAAACGGAACCCAAAGAAGAGTAAAAATCCTTGATGATCGTTCGGAGCCAGATAGCTCATGTCACAAAAGATCCATGCCAAATTCGGGTAGGCGATAAACACCGTGCAAACCAAACTGACCAACCAAGGTTTAGCCTTGACCACTGATATCTTTTCATCCAATGAACCCATACGATTGTATCTTTTTTCGTATACAAAGGAATAAAAAATCATTCACATCCTTCTCCAGTGCAGGAAGAAAGCGAAAAAAAAGAGTTAAAGACGAATTATCCCCGAATGATCATCCTACCGGTATCTTCAGTACTTGACCCGGACGGATATCCGGACTTGACAGCCCATTCACCTTTTGTAAGGAAGAGGCGGTAACCCCAGGGTATTTCTTGGAAATCGAATAAAGCGAATCTCCCGATTTAACCTTATAAGAGACAAAATCTTTATTAGCGGAAGCGATCTGTTTTGTAGCGACGGAAGCCGACTTTTTCGTTGTTGTCGCAGTCGATTTCGCAGTCACGGTAGTTGATTTCACCGGAGTCTTGGTAGCCGAGGCAAAAGCGACACCCCCATTATCTACATATAATCTTAACCGTTTTCCTTTCGCTACCCGGTTGGAGCCTAGCCCGTTCCATTTACGGATATCTTTCGCTGTCACGCCATAGCGATTAGCGATCGTATAAAGATTCTCACCACTTCAATACCACGTGGGTGATTTTTTCCCGGGTCGCACCACTTGGTAAAGAGCCATTAGAGTTATTCGCAGAAATGCAATTCGCCAACAGTTCCTCGATCCGATGCGTATAGACCGTATCTTCTTTATCGATAAAAGCATAGGTTTCCGCCGCAGGTAGTTTCAAAACCGAAGGGCGGGTATTACCCGGAACGATGTCTCTTTTATATTGTGGATTTAACGCACGCAACGTCTCAATATCTACTTGCAATAGATCCGATACCTGCTGCAAATGTAGGGCATTATTCACCATGACCGTATCCGTGGCTAGCGGCAAGCTGGTTTGCATCGGACAGATGTTATGCTCGCAATAATAATTCATGACGTAATTGGCGGCGATAAATAAGGGGACGTATGAACGAGTCTCTTTCGGTAAATAAGGGAAGATATCCCAGAAGTCCGTCTTGCCCCCCGAACGACGGATCGCTTTATTCACGTTGCCCGGCCCGCAGTTATAAGATGCCAACACTAAATTCCAATCCCCATAGATAGCGTACATATCCTTGAAATACTTACAAGCGGCCTCGGTCGCTTTCAAGGGGTCCCGGCGCTCGTCCACCAAGCTATTAATCTCCAAGCCATAGCTCTTACCCGTAGGAAGCATGAATTGCCATAAACCACAAGCGCCCACACGAGAGAGGGCTACCGGATTCAAGGCACTTTCCACGACGGCGAGATATTTCAATTCAATAGGCAGGTCATGCTCATCCAACACCTGCTCGATTATCGGAAAATAAAAGTCCGCCATCCCCAGCATATAACGCACTAAATTTCGTTTACGCTCCGCATATAAGTCAATACAATCACGCACTATATTATTATAGGGCAAAGCGATCACGCTGGGAAGCCTAGACAGGCGGTCGATATAGACCGAATCCGGGAAATAGACATTCTCGTCGTCATCATGGCAAAAGTCCTCTCTTTTTGAGAAATATTGCACATGCCAAGTACGGAGCAAACTATCCACGTTCGCATCCAAGCTTTCCGGAATCAATCCGACCTCAGACTCCAGCGAGCTTAAGGTATCTTTTTCCTCAATTCGGGTCTCTTCCTGCGCATAGACCAATGAGACCAAACAATTTAAACAAATGAGTGCTAGCAGGTATCTTTTCATGTATATCAGAATTTTAGACTGCAATTCAATCCGTAAGTACGAGGCGTGACACTCGTCTTCGGACTAACAACCGGCTCCAAATGCAAGGATAAATCCGGTGATATATCAAAATCGAATAACTGGGCATCCACGTAGGCATCCACGATACTCAACGCATACACCCCGACCGTAATAATTATACTCAAGTCTCTATATCGACGAAAATAATCCTTCTGTCTTTTCAATTGATCCTTGAAATTTGAATTATTAATCGCATCCTCAGGAGCCATGGAAGTCAAGTCTTGCCAACTTTTACTCCAAGCATCCGGATTTTCCAGATTCTTAGCGGCATCATACATGATATCCTTATAAGCCGTCGAATAATCCTTATAGTTCTTGTTGTTCCAAGTCACGGCATACATACATCCCATCAAGCCACCGTAAACGATCGGTAATTTCCAATATTTCCGGTTATAGATCTGTCCCAGACCCGGTACCAAGGCGAACAAGACCGCTTTTGTCGGATTCGGCTTAAAAGCCAGCTTCATCTTCACTTCCGGTACACCCACCGAATCGGCCGCCATCAAGACGGCTTGCACGGTAGAATCCGGGGCAGCTACCTCCACGGAATCGGAAACTATAGCAGGAACGGCTTTCTCCGTCTTATCCTCCTGTGCGTTACCCATCCCGGCATAGCACATGAATCCGATCAAAAGGAGTATGATTCGATTTCTCATTTCAATTTATCCAGTAACCCGATCAATTGCTCCAACTCTTCTTCCGTGGCGAAAGGAATCGTAATTTTACCTTTTCCCTTCTCATTGCAAGTCAACTGGACTTTCGTATTGAAGTAACGGGACAAATGATCTTTCAGCAATTTAAACTCTTCCGGAAGTATCGGCTTACGATCCGATTTTTTCTTTTCCGGCAATTCCGGTTGTATTCCCTCGGCTATATTACGCACCATCTCCTCCACGTTACGAACGGAGAGTCCTTGAGCCAATATCTGCTCATATAAAGCTAATTGAACCTCCGGATCATCCACCGGGATCAATGCCCGGGCATGTCCCATATCGATCTTCTTGTCCTTCAATCCTACTTGGATCTCGGCGGGAAGTTTCAATAAACGAAGGTAATTAGCGATCGTAGCACGTTTCTTTCCAACCCTTTCGCTCAGCCCCTCTTGGGTCAAGCCGTAATTATCGATTAATTTTTGATAAGCTAACGCGATTTCGATAGAGTTCAAGTCCTCTCGTTGGATATTCTCTATCAAAGCCATCTCCACCACGTTTTCGTCGGCCGCCGTCTTAATATAAGCGGGAATACGCTCCAAACCTGCTTTTAGCGACGCACGATAACGGCGTTCGCCAGAGATGATCATATATTGCTCGGGGCCGATTTCCTTCAACGTAATCGGCTGTATCACGCCTAACGAGCGGATAGAGGTAGCCAACTCCTCCAAGGTCTCTTCCTCAAAGATGGATCGAGGTTGCTCCGGATTAGGCTGGATCTTGCTTAACTCGATCTCACTAATAGACGATGAACCACCTGTCTTCAGGTCATCCATCGTAATTAACGCGTCTAATCCACGGCCTAACGCCGATCTTTTTAATGCTGCCATAATCCTTTATTTTTTCAACAATCTCCTGTGCCAACTGCATATGGTTGATAGATCCTTTCGAATCCGCGTCATACATAAGACAGGTTTACCGTAACTGGAAGCCTCGCTCAACTTCACGTTTCGTTGGATCACGGTAGTAAATACCAAATCACGGAACGGACGTTTCACTTCCTCATAAATCTGGTTCGCCAAACGCAGGCGGGAATCATACATAGTCAAAGAGGAATCCCTCTATCTCCAGTGCCGGGTTCAGCTTTGATTTGAATAATCTTGAATCGTGTTCAACAGCTTACTGATGACCTTCCAAGGCGAAATACTCGCATTGTACCGGGATGATCACCGAATCGGCGGCTGTCAAGGCATTCCGGTTATCAATCCCAAAGAAGGAGAGCAGTCGATCAGGATAAAATCGTACTTCTCTTTCAGCGGTGTCAATATCTGCTTCAAGATCCGTTCACGATTCTCCAAGTTTAGCATCTCGATCTCCGCTCCCACCAAATCGATATGAGAGGGGATGATATCCAGTCCTTCCACTTCAGTCTGTGTGATAGCGCCGCTCGCATCCTCACCGTTCACCAGACATTCATAGATAGAAAGTTCTACATTACGTATGTCCACACCCAGACCGGATGAGGCATTCGCCTGCGGATCAGCGTCTACGACCAGCACCTTTTTCTCAAGAGCGGCCAATGACGCAGCCAGATTAATCGTGGTGGTTGTCTTCCCGACTCCACCTTTCTGATTTGCTAAAGCGATAATCTTTCCCATACTATACCTAATTAATTCGAGGGCAAAACTAAACATTAAAAACTGAACCAAACAGGGTTCAATCAAAACAATGCTTGTTTTGTTGATAAATCGCCCTAACTGTTGATAACTCGCAAATATAAGCAGAATAAATCAAATAGGGGGTTTATAAGGCTGGTATATAGGTGTTTTTTTGGAAATGATAACGAAGTTTTAAACAAGCCAAGCTTCCCCTTTTGAGGATCTCCGCAATTACCATTTGACAATTTGTAATATCAACTCCCGGAGAATCGATTTTTCCGGACTTATGGACAACTCACTCTCTAATACGAGAAAAAATTTCAGCAATCATTTCGATGACAGACTCTTATCGAAAACAGCCTTTCATTCTAGCGAAATTAGTTCATCGTAATTCATATCTTATGGGTTGTTTGGGCTATCTCATAGGGGTACGATGGGGAAATGATAGGGTTATGATGCCTATTCATGACAGTTCATAACCCTAATTCATGACTGCTTTCGATGCCCAACGTGACTATTGGCGTTGCCTAACACGACTAGTTGCGTAGGCTTTCATAGAGCCTATCGTGTATAAAAAGCGGCCCTTTTTGAGTAAAAAGCGCCATATATAGCTATCCTCTTTCCTCTACTTGGTAACCTCTCTCAAAAGGTAGTGTTACAAGATACGCTTTATATCTATTAAAAAGACAGGATTAGATCGTATCTTTGTCATTCGTTCATTAAAGTCATTGGTTATGTCAAATCAAGAATATATCAAGATCGAGGGAGCTTATGAGAATAACTTGAAACATATCTCTCTGGATATTCCGAAGAAGCAAATCACTATATTCACCGGGGTCTCGGGTTCCGGAAAGTCTTCGTTGGTATTGGATACCATCGCCGCCAGTTCACGCCGGGAGTTGAATGAGACGTTCCCCAGTTTCGTGCAGCAATACCTGCCCAAATATGGCCGTCCGCATGTAGACCGGATCGGGAATCTGCCGGTCGCTATCGTGATAGACCAGCGGAAGCCCGCTCCCAACGCCCGTTCTACGGTGGGGACTTATACGGATATCTATTCGTTGCTCCGTCTGTTGTTCTCACGGGTGGGTAAACCCTTTGTCGGATATTCGGATACATTCTCCTTTAATCATCCGCAAGGCCGTTGTACCCGTTGTGACGGATTGGGGGAGATTCGTGAGCTGGACGTGCATAAGCTGGTTGATTTTGATAAATGCCTGAACGATGAGGACGTGATCCATTACGTCACCTTCCAGCCCGGCCAATGGCGATGGATACGTTATGCTTGCAGCGGCCTTTTCGATCTGGATAAGAAGATCCGGGATTATACGCCGGAGGAGTTGCGCTTATTCCTTTATTCCCCGCAAATCCGTTTGAAGAATCCTCCTGCCGACTGGCCGAAGACGGCGAGATATGAGGGCTTGGTAACCCGTATGTATCGCAGCATCATCAATTCCGAGGAAGGGAAGATCCATCAAAAGGTCTTGGAACCGATGGTTACGATGGGAATCTGCCCGGATTGCGGTGGGACCCGCTTGAACGATAAGGTACTTTCTTGCCGGATCAACGGGAGAAATATAGCCGAAGTAACTCATATGGCGATCCCCGAGATAATCGCTTGGCTTCGGGAGATTGATGACCCGTTGGCGAAAGACATGAAGCAGGCGATCGGAGGCCGGTTATCCGCCTTATTGGAGATCGGTTTGGGGTATTTGACGCTGGATCGCTCCATGGAAACCCTTTCCGGCGGGGAGGCGCAACGCTGTAAGATCGCTAAATATATCAAACTCATCTCTTTCCGATATGCTTTATGTGTTGGATGAGCCGAGCGTGGGCTTGCATAGCCACGATATCCATTTATTGAAAAGCCTCGGTCCGAAAGTTGCGGGATGCATGGGAATACGGTCTTGCTGGTGAACATCGATAAGGAAATGATACAGATCGCCGTATCATATCGTGGGATATGGGGCCGGGTTCGGGTATGGAGGGCGGCCGTATCTTGTACGAGGGAGATTATGCGGGCTTACTCCGTAGCGATACCTTGACCGGCCGTATGCTAGGAGAAAATACCCCTCTGAAGGAAAGCCTCCGGATCCCGTCCGGTTGGTTTACGGTAAAGCATGCCCGTCTTCATAACTTGAAGGACGTGACGGTAGATCTTCCTATGGGAGTACTGGCGGTGATCGCCGGTGTAGCCGGTTCAGGGAAAAGCTCGTTGATGGAATGCTTCCGCCGGGATTTCCCCGAGGAGGTGATTTATATCAGCCAAAAGAATATCGGGATCAGCTTGCGTTCCACTCCGGCCACTTATCTGGGAGTTGCGGATGATATTCGTAAACTTTTCGCTAAGGAAAGTAAGGCTGGGCTTAGTATGTTCACGTTTAACGGAAAAGGCGGTTGCCCGGTTTGTGGGGGAAAAGGCGTGATCGTGTCTGATATGGCTTTTATGGATTCGATCGAGACCGTTTGTGAGGCTTGTGGAGGATTGCGTTATTCCCCGGAAGCCTTGCGGTATACAGTGGATGGTCTTACGATCGCCGAGGTGATGGACTTGACAGTCCGCAAGGCTTCCCTTCGTTTTGCGGGAACGGTGATAGCGGAGAAACTCCGTCCGCTTATGCTGGTTGGTCTGGGGTATTTGCATTTGAACCAAGCCTTATCCACATTATCGGGAGGTGAGTTGCAACGGGTGAAACTGGCGTCTTATCTAGGAACCCAAAGCAAGGTCTTTGTCTTGGATGAGCCGACGGATGGCTTGCACGTGAAAGATATCAGGCATATTATCTCCTTATTCGATTCTATGGTAGATCAAGGCAATAGTGTCTTTTTGATCGAACATAATCTGGATGTCTTGAAAGCGGCGGACTATGTGATCGAGATAGGCCCCGGAGGCGGACTAATGGGGGGTGAGATCTTGTTTAGTGGTACTCCCAAGGAGTTACTATCCTGCGAGCGTTCCGTTACGAAAGACTATCTTGTTTGATGATTATGAATATTATAGGGAAAGAGACGCAGCACG